>Ga0182024_10009341_pt1 | contig 20314 bp, 13 predicted proteins | sample P32metaG_FD_120480 | JGI IMG/M metagenome (GOLD analysis project Ga0182024, IMG submission 120480) | Permafrost microbial communities from Stordalen Mire, Sweden - P3-2 metaG (Illumina Assembly) | ecosystem: Environmental > Terrestrial > Soil > Wetlands > Permafrost | place: Sweden: Stordalen... | reverse complement strand
GACCAGCGCAACATTCTTGCGGCCGATCGATTTCATTACGATGTGCTTAATCACACTGACTTATCGCGCGATGCAGGCATGTCTGCCGACATTGACCTTTCCCATATCAATTGGGGTAATTACGACCTTGTCGTGATTGACGAGTCCCACAACTTCCGCAACAAGTCGTCGCACAAGGGCCATGAAACGCGATACGACCGACTGATGCGGCGCATAATTCAGGAAGGGGTCAAAACGCGGGTGCTAATGCTCTCCGCGACACCTGTAAACAATCGGCTTGCTGATTTAAAAAACCAGATCGCTTTTGTTACTGAGGGTAAAGATACGGCACTTTTCGATCACGGTATTGCCAGCGTCGAATCTACGGTTAGGCAAGCGCAACTTCAGTTCAACCGCTGGCTGGCACTAGACGAGGCGGATCGCACGCCGGCACGTCTTATGGACATGTTGGGCTTCGATTATTTCAAACTTCTTGATCTTCTGACAATTGCCCGCTCGCGGAAACACATTGAAAAATATTATGGAACCGCAGAAACGGGCCGTTTCCCTGAGCGGCTAAAGCCCATCAATTTCAAGCCCGACGTTGACCGCGCTGGCGAGTTCAGTTCGATTCGCGAGATCAACAATGAAATTCGTCGGCTTACTCTCGCAGCTTACGCCCCTCTGCGTTATGTGTTGCCCCACAAACAAGCTGCCTATGACACCAAATACAGCACCCGAATTCGCGGGGGCGAAAGTTTCTTCCGCCAGGTGGACCGCGAGGAAAGCCTCGTTCACCTGCTTCGCGTTAATATCCTGAAGCGAATGGAGAGCGCCGTATGCTCTTTTTCTCTCACAGTCGAGCGGCAACTCGCGGATGTGCAAGGCTTGCTCGCCAAGATCGAGGCTCACGATGAATCGGTGGAGGAAATCAATATCGAGGATGTGGACGTCGATGATCCCGCGTTCGAGAGTTTGCTTGTTGGCCGCAAAGTCAAAGTGCTGCTGCACGATGTGGACCTTGTTCGTTGGAAACAGGACTTAATTGAAGACCGTAATCGCCTTTCGTCACTCTCTTCCGCAGCTCGGCAAGTCGGCGCTGCCCGCGATGCCAAGCTCGCTCAATTGCGCCAAATAATAGTTGAGAAGGTCCGCAAACCGTTAAACAAGGACAACCGCAAAATCATTGTTTTCACTGCCTTCGCCGACACAGCCGAGTATCTCTACAGAGAACTTTCATCGTGGATGCAGAGCGAAATTGGGTTGCACACGGCACTGGTTACAGGCACAGGCCGAAATCAAACTACGCTGCCAAAATTGCGGAAAGACTTGGGCAGTATTCTGAGCGCTTTTTCGCCACGTTCAAAGGAGCGTCCTGCGGAATTAGCAGAAGAGGGGGAGATCGACCTCTTGATTGCGACGGATTGTATCAGTGAAGGGCAAAACCTTCAGGACTGCGACTTTCTCATCAATTACGACATCCATTGGAACCCCGTGCGCATCATTCAACGGTTTGGTCGTATCGACCGCATCGGTTCACCAAATACCCGCATTCAACTTGTCAACTTCTGGCCGAATCTGGAACTGGAGGAATACATCAATTTGGAACAGCGGGTGAGCGGACGCATGGTGCTGCTCGACATTTCGGCCACTGGCGAAGAAAATCTCATCGAAGCCCAATCCGGCAACCAGATGAATGATTTGGAATACCGCCGCAAACAACTCCTCAAATTACAGGATACCGTAATTGACCTGGAAGACCTTTCGAGCGGTGTTTCGATTGCCGATTTGACGCTTACCGATTTCCGAATTGAGTTGGCTGAGTTCCTTAAAAATCATCAAGCTCGGATCGAAGGTATGCCACTCGGTTCATTCGCTGCGGTCACAACGAATGACGCTGGCGTTCCGCCTGGCGTCATCTTCTGCGTGCGGGCAGAAGGGGAGGCGGCTGTGAAATCAATCGAACCAAGCTACCCGCTTGCGCCGCACTATCTCCTTCATGTGGGGGAAGATGGGGCCGTGCTGCTGCCTTTCACGCAAGCAAAGCAAGCTCTCGACCGACTTCGCCGCATTTGTATTGGACGAGATTTGCCGGACGTTGAAGCCTTCGCCCGGTTCGACAAAGCGACACGCGACGGGACAAACATGGCCTCCATTCAAAAGCTTTTGGCAACTGCGGTCGCCTCCATTGTTGGAAAAAAGGAAGAACGCGCCGTTGCGAGTCTTTTCGCGCCCGGCGGCACCCACGCGATGAAAGGTGAGTTCGCCGGGATCAACGACTTTGAGGTTGTGGCCTTTCTTGTAGTTTTGCCGGAGCCAACGGGATGAACTCGGCTGCTGTCATCGGTGCTCTTCGTTTGCCAAGCGAGGCTTCGGTCGATCAAAGGGTTCCAAAGAAACTGCTGCTCGAAAATGGAGCGCGCACGGCGGGCGACAAGCGTCAGATTAACGATGGCATTGAGGAGTTGCTTTGGGTCGCTACGCTCAAACCCGGCAACATTGGGGTCCCTGCGTTCCGTGACGCGAATCACGAATACATCGAAATTGCGGTGCTCTGCGTTTCACTCCGAGCCACTGCAAAAGCCCCACGCATCATTGAACTCATTCATCGAGCCATTCCTTATCCCCTCATGCTTATTGCCGCGTTGGGCGAGACGATTTCTGTGTCGCTCGCCCATAAGCGCCTGTCGCAGATCGAAACAGGAAGTATCGTGCTGGAGGGTGAAATTCTGAGCGTCGAACTGTGCGAAGCCGGGCATCTGCGTGCAGCCCCCGCGACGCTCGCCGGATTTTTTGCATCTCTCCCTGTCGCCGCGCAGCCATCCCGCAATCTTTTTGCATTATACCAGGGTTGGATAGATCGTCTCTCAGCCCTTGAAGCTGCCAATATTACGGGCTCGTTTGTTCTTCATGATTCCCCGGAAAAGACCATCGAACGGCGCTTCAGCCTAGAGGCGCATTGCCGACTCCAAGGTGAAATTGCCAATCTCCGAGCCCAAGCTGACAGGGAAACACAAATTAACAAAAGAGTGGAAATAAATCACGAACTTCAGCGGCTTGAAGCTGAGCTTGTCGTTGCAAAAGCAAGAATGTAGTCTTTCCCATCGTCATGGAAAAGCTGTCCGCTCAATCGCCTGAATCGAAGTCCGCCGATGTTCTCGCCGAGAACGTGTCGCGGCTTCGTGAGCTTTTCCCTGAAGCTTTCACCGAAGGAAGAGTTGACTTCGACGTGCTGACGCAGATTCTTGGCGGCCTGGTTGATGAGCGCGAAGAAAAATACGGTCTAAACTGGCATGGAAAACGTCGGGCGCGCCAGATCGCACTCACGCCTTCCACTGGCACACTGCGACCTGTCCAGCAAGAGAGCGTTGATTGGGACGAGACCCGCAACCTTTTAATAGAAGGCGACAACCTTGAGGTTCTCAAACTCCTTCAAAAGTCTTATGCGGGAAAAGTAAAATTGATTTACATCGACCCGCCATACAACACAGGCTCCGATTTTGTATATCCAGATAATTTCCAGGACACCATTAGCAATTATCTTGAACTGACGGGCCAGGTAGAAGGAGGGCGCAAGCTCACATCAAACACTGAAACCTCTGGGCGTTTTCACACCGATTGGCTCAACATGATGTATCCGCGCCTTAAACTCGCACGCATTCTTCTGCGCGAGGATGGAGTGATTTTCATGAGTGTTGACGATTGCGAGTTGGACAATCTCCGCAAGGTTTGCGCCGAAATATTCGGGGAAGAGAATTTTATTGTGCAGATTATCTGGAAAAAGAGAAGCACCCCTCCAAACGATAAGATTATTGGGGCAAATCACGATTACATTGTGTGCTACGCGAAGAGCGCTCTTTCGTCTGGTCTTCAATTAAGAGAACGGTCGGAAGAGCAAACCAGCCGCTACCGAAATCCAGACAATCACCCAAAGGGACCGTGGGCACCTGGCGATCTCATGGCAAACGTTAAAGGCGGGCGATACGTTAAGTCTTTGTTCTTTCCGATTTTAAACCCCAAAACGGGTGAGAAACATTTTCCTGGCACGAACGGCAATTGGCGATTTTCAGCCGAAACCATCGCTGAACTCCTGGGAAACAACGAAATTTACTTTGGCGAGGACGGGAAAGGAAAACCCAAACTCAAGCGCTTTTTGTGCGAAGTGAAAGATGGGGTCACTTATCCTTCAATTTGGGACTTCGTGCCCCTGAACACAAGCGGGTCAAATGAGATGTCCGAGATTTTCGAGAACAAGACAATTTTTGAGAATCCGAAGCCGCTAGGATTAATGGAGGAATTGATTAAACTGGGTGGAGCGCCGGACGGAATTGTGTTGGATTTTTTTGCAGGCTCAGGGACATCTGGACACGCGGTGATGGCGCAAAATGCTGCTGACGGAGGGAAGCGGCGGTTTATTTTAGTTCAACTTCCAGAGATTACTCCCACAGAATCGGAGGCGGCCAAAGCTGGCTATAAGACAATCGCCGATTTGACCAAAGAGCGCATTCGCCGCAGCGGAACAAAAATCCGCCGTGAAAACCCGATGTTTTCGGGTGACCTCGGTTTTCGGGTCTTCAAGCTTGCAAGCAGCAACATCCGAGCATGGGATGCGGATCGCGAGAACCTTGCGCAAACATTAGAAGCTTCTGTTGAGCACCTAAAGACGGATCGCACCGAAGCGGACATCCTTTTCGAGTTGCTTCTAAAGTTGGGTCTCGACCTCACAGTGGCTATAGAGTCAAGGGTCATTACTGGCAAAACCGTTCACAACATTGGCGCAGGCACTCTCTTAGTTTGCTTGTCTCCTCAAATCTCCCGGCAGGAAGTCGAACCATTGGCCTTGGGAATCGCGGATTGGCATAAAACTCAAGCGCCGGCTGGCGAAAGCAGTATCGTTTTTCGCGACAGCGCCTTTGCAGATGACGTGACGAAGACAAATCTCAGCGCGATTCTGCAACAGCACGGGCTAGAAAACGTCCGAAGTCTATGACGGAAATTCAATGAAACTACACTTCGAGTCGAACCTCGATTATCAGCTTCAAGCGATTGAGGCCGTCTGCGAACTATTTAGAGGACAGGAAACTTGCCGGACCGAATTCACGGTAATTCGCGATGCTGGCGACGCACAACAACGGATGGGCTTTGCGCAAAATGATCTCGGTATTGGCAATCGGTTGACACTTTTAGACGACGAGATTCTTAAGAGCCTCAATGATATTCAGCTTCGAAACAGTCTACCTCCCTCAAGTTCGCTGGCCTCTGGAGATTTCACGGTGGAAATGGAGACCGGCACGGGCAAGACCTATGTTTATCTTCGAACCGTTTTCGAGTTAAACCGACGATACGGGTTTACGAAATTCGTGGTTGTTGTTCCCTCTGTGGCCATCAAGGAAGGAGTTTACAAGTCCCTCCAGATAATGGAGGAACACTTTCGTTCTCTTTACGCGAACGCGCCGTTTGATTTTTTTCTTTACGATTCATCCCAATTAGGCCAAGTCCGCAATTTCGCCACCAGTCCGCATATTCAGGTGATGGTGGTGACCGTGGGAGCCATAAACAAAAGAGATGTCAACAATCTTTACAAGGACAGCGAGCAGACCGGGGGAGAGAGGCCGATTGATTTAATTAAGGCGACACACCCAATATTAATCGTGGACGAACCACAAAGCGTGGATGGGGGGCTCGAAGGCCGTGGCAAAGAGGCGCTTGGGGCAATGAATCCGCTCTGCACACTTAGGTATTCAGCAACACATGTAGAAAAACACCAGATGATTTTTCGTCTCGACGCTGTGGATGCCTACGAGCGAAAACTGGTGAAACAGATTGAAGTGGCTGCTGCCGGAATAGAAGGAGCATTTAATAAGCCGTTCGTTCGACTCGTCTCCGTGACTAACAAGCACGGCGTCATTTGCGCGAAAGTAGAATTGGATATGCAGAGGAAGAGCGGGGTGCAGCGCCAAGAAGTCACGGTTCAAGATGGCGACGATTTGGAATTAACCACTGGACGGGCCGTTTATCACGACTGCCGGGTGGGTGAGATACGGGTGGAGAACGACAAAGAGTTCCTGGAACTGCGTTCGCCGGGTGGCGAGCATTTTTTGAAGATTGGACAGGCGTTTGGGGATTTGGAGGCGCTTGCCGTTCAGCGAGAAATGATTCGCCGGACCATCAAAGAACACCTCGACAAGGAAATCAGGCTTGCGCCGCAGGGGATTAAGATTTTGAGCCTTTTTTTCATCGACTCTGTGGGACGTTACCGGAAATACGACTCTGAAGGGAATCCCATCAAGGGCGATTACGCCTTGATCTTCGAAGACGAATACCGTCGCTTAGCGAAACACCCGGATTATCAAAGCCTGTTCAAGGAAGTTGATCTGCGGACTGCCCCTGAGGAGGTCCACGGAGGTTACTTTTCTATTGACCGCAAAAAGGTGGGCAACAAGACGTTTGAGGTTCTTAAAGACACTCGCGGAGACAGCAAAGCGGATGACGACACTTACAGTCTTATAATGCGTGACAAAGAAAAACTCCTGAGCTTTGAGACACCGCTGAAGTTCATTTTTTCTCACTCGGCGTTGAAAGAGGGCTGGGATAATCCGAATGTTTTCCAGATTTGTGCCCTCCGAGAGATGGGAAGCGAGCGAGAGCGTCGGCAAACCATCGGTCGAGGTTTGCGGCTGTGCGTCAATCAACAGGGTGAACGCCTGCGCGGTTTCGAGGTCAACACCCTCACGGTTATTGCAACCGAAAGTTACGAGGAATTCGCGGAAAATCTGCAAAAGGAAATTGAGGAGGACACCGGCATCCGTTTCGGCATCGTTGAACATCACCAATTCGCTGGCATTTCAGTCCTGGATAAAGAGGGGAAGGTGACACCATTAGGTTTTGACCAATCCAAGGTTCTTTGGCAGGCGCTTCGCGACGCTGGCTTCGTCGACCACAAAGGCAAACTTCAGGATTCGCTCAGGCAGGCTTTGAAAGAGGGAACCTTCACGGTGCCAGAACCGTTCACTGCTCAACTTGGGCAGATTAAAGAAGTGCTCCGAAAGCTTGCAGGCAAACTGGACATTAAGAACGCTAACGAACGAAGACAGGTCAAAACTCGGCAAGCAGTTCTCGAAAGCGAAAGCTTCAAAGCCCTCTGGGATCGGATTAAACACAAGACGACTTATCGAGTGCAGTTTGACAATGCAGCACTTGTTCACACTTGCATCCAGGCGATTAAGGATGCTCCCCCTATCGCCAAGACTCGATTGCAATGGCGCAAAGCGGACATGGCCATCGGCAAAGCCGGGGTAGAGGCCACGGAAACGGCGGCTTCCGCACCTGTGGTGCTGGATGAACGCGACATCGAGTTGCCAGATGTTCTGACGGACTTGCAGGATAAGACCCAACTGACCCGGCGCAGCATCTTCCGCATTCTCGCCGATAGCGATCGGTTGGAGGATTTCGCTCGCAATCCACAGCAATTCATCGAGGTCAGCGCAGAAGCCATCAATCGGGCGAAACGCCTCGCGCTGGTGGATGGCATCAAGTATCAACGGCTTGGCAAAGAGTTTTACTACGCGCAGGAATTGTTCAAGCAGGAGGAACTGACCGGTTACATAAAAGACATGATGGCGGCTACAAAGTCCGTTTTTGAACATGTGAAATACCAGTCAAACGTGGAGCGCACGTTTGCTGAACAGTTGGAGCGTAATGAGTCGATCAAAGTTTACGCGAAGCTTCCGGCGTGGTTCAAAGTTCCGACTCCCTTGGGCACCTACAATCCTGATTGGGCGGTGCTCGTCGAGAAGGACGGGGCTGAGCGCCTCTATTTCGTCGTCGAATCCAAGAGCAGTCTTTTCATCGACGATCTCCGTGATCGGGAAAGTTCAAAGATCAAATGCGGCGAGGCTCATTTCTTCGCGCTTGCTGAGGGACAGGAGAATCCGGCCAAATTCGTTAAGGCGACCACATTAAACGACGTGGTTTCGGCCAAATAAAAAGAGGCGAACGGGACCTGGACCGCACTAGCGCGGCGGGAGATTTACCTTGCATTCGCTTTGTCGGGTGCATCACCTTCATCACTTGTGAATACGTGGGACCCACTTGATGCGGTAAAGGGCCAAGATGCAAACATCTTGACTGCTGCAACGAAGCGAGAGATGCAAAACATCCTCCGATCTTACGTCGGCTTTTTCGACCCATTTTCTGAGCTTATTCAAAACGCGATGGATGCCGTCGATGCTCGTGAACGTGAGGCGGGAACGTTCAAGAAGCGGATAGCAATCCAGGTCAACCTCGCCGAGAACTCGTTTAGCATAAGCGACAACGGAATTGGATTTCGTGAGGAACAATTTCGAACATTTTTGTGCCCTAATATTTCCTTTAAAGACGGGCAGGGCACGCGCGGAAAGAAAGGGGTTGGAGCAACGTATCTTGGATACGGCTTTAATTATTTGCAACTGGCGACATCCACCCCCGGTTTCAGTTTGGTTGCAGAACTAAAAGATGGGCGCACATGGCTCGATGACACAAAGGCGATTATCGAGAGGCCGAAGGTAAAACCTTCAAGCTTGTTGCATAAGATATTTGAAACATTTGATCGGGGTTCGTCTTTCACGGTGAAGCTTGGAAGTGGCAACACTCGCCCGAAAGATCTTCGATGGGTGGGAGCAACTACTGCGGAACAGTGGAGGACACTGCTGCTTATTAAAACTCCTTTGGGACATTTGACTTTTCCCGGTGACCCGGCTTACGAGCCCGTTACATTCAACCTGGAAGTTATCGATGCCGCTGGAAACTCGACGCGCTTGGATGATCAACGTGCGGGCTACATTTTTCCGCACACTGTGATTATAGGCAGTATGGACGTTGCGGTAATCATGCAGGAACAACAAAGGCTGATCCAAAAGCAGCAGGACCCATCCAAACTTCCTGACAAGTATAGAAAGCTCAATGCCGTATATGGTTTTTGGGATTCCGAAGCGCTGTCATCGTTTCTCGAAGACAAAAACGCAAAGGAATTGATTTCAAATTTCGATATCAAGGCATACGGTTATTTTGGCTATTCAGTCAAATTGTGGGATCAGTTCAACGATTCCGTGGCCAAATTAAGGAAGGGGATGCGGATTCTTAGAGGAGGACTGCAACTAGCCACGGACCACATGCCGCAGGGTGACTTGCTTATTATTCCGCTGTCATCCAATGTTGGCTACCAAAATCAATCACACGTTGTCGTTCATTTTGAGAAAGCCGATCCTGACCTGGGGCGGAAGGGCTTCCAGCCAGAACTGCGAGACACTGCCGAGCAATTGGCAGCCAGAATTGTGGACCGCTTAAAGAAGTGGCGGCATCTGCTGAAAAGCGACACTGGTGCCGCACCTTCAATTGTGGACGAATCCAAGTTAGATGTATGGATTAAAGAGCAAGAGAGCCACGAAAAAGAACATCCACTCATTGTTTCGAATCCTAATTTCTTTGCGCCTCTCCACGAAGTGTCAATCACAGCCACTCCTGTTTCCGAACAAGATGTCATAGTCCTATTTAACCAACTTATCGCAGGGGGAGTGATCCGCGGCTTGCGATTATTGGCCACAAGCTCCCACCAACAATATGACGGCATATTTCGCTTTTTTATAAACGAGCCTTTGGAGAATCATCGATTTGACAAGGTTAGGAATCCTCTAGGCGTTCAGGAGCTGCGTCATGATAAGGCTTTCACGTCCAAGCCTTATGTCCTTGAATACAAGCACAACTTGGACGCTCTGATTCAAGAGTTCGAAAACGGGGAGAAAACGGAAGGACACGTATTCTTGACCGTCGCCTGGGACATTGGCGAACAGTGGAAGAAGCGATATGCGGTCACGTCCCTACTTGATCTTGATAATCTTCAGCACCGAGAATTCCATGGCCTGACGCACGTCTTTCGAGACGAGCGAACAGGCGACACGCGTTTTCAAGCGATAATCCTTTCTGAACTCGTAAATTACTTAAACGATGTTGATGGAGCACAAGTCGTTCAACATGAGAAATACGGCGACGCCTGAAAACGAAAGAATGTGATTGCCCCCCTTGCGACGAACTCTTGGGCCCGATAACCTATTTTATCAGGCTCAACAGGGGGAGTGTTTCCAATGGGTTCCGGGTCCCGCAAAGACGACTTTTCACAGGTGCCAATTCCGGCCAACGAAGAACGGCTGCTCTCAAAAATCGAATTCCAGCGCCTCTCCGATGTGCCGCCGGAAGCCGAGTGGTTCGCAAATCTGACGAATGAAAACACAAGACGCGCGTATCGCCATGACGTGACTTCGTTCATGCGCTTCGTCGGAATCAAGCGCCCGGAAGATTTTCGCATCGTTGCACGCGCTCATGTAATCGCGTGGCGAAAAACGCTTGAAAAGCGAAAACTCGCGCCAGCGACGGTTCGGCGAAAACTTTCGGCCTTGTCTGACCTGTATGATTATCTCTGCGAGAAAAACGCCGTGCCAGATAATCCGGTGCATGGCGTTGAGCGCCCAAAGGAAGGCGCAAATCAGGGAAAAACACCGGCCATTTCAGACGACCAAGCGGCGGCGCTTCTCGATGCCCCGCCCCGGCACACGCTCAAGGGAAAGCGTGACCGCGCAATTTTGGCGGTGCTCCTTTTTCACGCACTGCGCCGCGCCGAACTTTGTGATTTGTGTGTAAAAGATTACGGCGATCGCGAAGGCATCAAACATTTGACGGTTCACGGCAAAGGCGGAAAACTTCGTTTCATTCCCGCGCACCCGCGCGCGGTCCGCTTGGTTGAAGAGTATTTGGAAGCGGCGGGTCATCGCAGTGAACCGGGCTCTCCCCTCTTTCGGTCGGTTGCGGCAAATGTTGGGGATCTAAAACTGCGACTGGATACTGGTTCCATTTATCGCAACGTCGTCATGCACTATTGCAAGCGTCTCGGAATCGCAGTGCAAGGATTGGGGCCACACGCGCTCCGGGCAACTTCGGCAACGAACGCACTGAGCAACGGCTCAGACATCGCGGAAGTTCAGGAATGGCTGGGTCATTCGAGCATTTCTACAACGCGACTTTACGACAAACGAAAGATGCGGCCGGAGGACTCGCCCACATTTAAGGTAAAATATTAGAGCGTCGCGCTGATTTCTTTACCGATCATCGATTCGAGTTCTTGAAGTGCGACTGGATTAGGATAAAATCCGATATACAATCTCAAGAGGCTCATGGCCCATGAAACGCACAAAATCTAATACCACCATCCTTTCAAATCCTTGGGATTGCGCGAAAAACATCAAAGTATATCGGGGTGGCAATGGCTACCCAGTTGCCGACCTTGAGGGGGGTGTCAAATTTTTTGTCCTAATGCTGGAACAAATTGGAGCCACAACGATTCACTCCTGTGAAGGGCATCCGCGCGGCTTTTATGTTTCCTTCCGCTGTTCTTATGATACCGCTCTAAGCATAAGCAGTTGCGGGTATTTTAACGTGGCAATTGTTCAAGCTAATACTTGGACCATCCGACTGGCTGAGCGCCTAGTCACATCCGCGAGGGTGAAGGCCCAATACCTCAGTGAGGCTGCCAGAAGCTGGGAAGAAAAACTGGGGAAATTAAAACTGCCGCATGAAGTGGGCGAACCTACTAAGACTGCTAAACGAATATAACGGGCGGTTGTTCAGAAGGAAAGCGTAACCGCGCAATCTTGGCGGTGCTCCCTTTACACGCACAGCGCCGCGCCGAACTTTGTGACGTGTGCATAAAGAATTGCATAATCCAATTAATTCGCGGAAGGAATCAATTTTTCAGTCGTCTCTTTCTCCCAAGCCGCGAAACTTTCTGGCGTGCTCCAAAAACGGTTCCAAGCTTCGTTTAAGGTTTTCCTAACCGTGTCGCTCCCTGAACCCGGCCAGGGTTTGCACCCCATTCCGACAAAGCCATCGTATGCTTCTTCGACACATTTCCTCAAAACGCTTTTGGGGTAATACCTTTGAAAATCAGCAGGCTCGGATTTTCCTGCAATGCCCAATAGCTTTATCCACTTCTGTTCGATCTCTGCGGCACTGCTCTCCTGCTTTAAAAGCGTGAGTGCGTCGAGCATTACGGTCATGCGGGGAGCATCCGCCGGATGGCTGGAAAGACGTCGAGGCAGTTGAAAAGCGTCCCGGCCTCTTTCAGCATGAAGGTGCAGATGAGCCCAAGCGTACGCGGGGCCGGCCGAAAAAACGCCGAAAAGATCACAAAAGAATTCCTCCATCCATCGACATTGCCAGCTTTGGTAAGCGGATGAAACCGCTACACGTATTGTCTCGGTGGTGCGAGAACTTTCCACTGCGATGATTTGCTTTGTGAAATGCTGGCTGATCAAGCGTTGGGCGCGCCAAAAGGCTTCAAGCCAAGGTTTGACGCGCGGATCATCCTCTGCGCCAAAAAGAGGATGCGCTAGTTCGTGATAAATATCGGGCAAATGAAGGAGGAAATGGAGTTCCATTAATGGGATACACATCAACTGGAAATCGGTGTTTATGTAGAAATAGTTTTGAGAAAGGAGACTTACAGTTGGAAGCTCAATCGGATAAACGATTTCTTCGGTCATTTGGTAAAGCAGTTTGTTCACCGCCGCATCCTTCTCATTACTTCGTGCCATCGCTGCAATTGCGGCATTTTCAACTCTGTCAATTTTCGCAGCAACGCGTCGAAATTCCAAAAGCCGAAGAGACTCAGCTTCCGAACCTTCATAATCGGCATCATCTCGAAGTGATCGAAGCTCCTTAATTGCCTCATCGATTCTTCGGAGACACTCACTGGCTAAACCCTTGAAATGCATTTTCGCCGGTTTCGGAAACTCCCCTTTAAGCGCCATTGCCCTCCCGATCAACTGAGACGCAGCCGCATGAATGTAACTTTCAAGCATTGCCTTGCCTCATTCTCGTTAACACGGCGGCGCGCTCTTCATCGAGCGACCATGCGAGTGCGTAAAGCGACTTGATTGCCTTCAAATCCAAACTGCGCGCTTCAAGTCCTTTCGCAACGACGTCCCACTCGGCAGACATACCAGACCGATCTTTCAGACAAGCGGCCACGGAAGAGGCGGCCAATGATTGGCCTTGCTCCGCAGAGAGTGTTTTGACCAGATCAAGCGTTTGTTTCCAATCGATTTCGCCGGCAAGCGAAGGTTTCCCTCTCGTTGCCAGAAGCACATGATTTATTGAGCGAGAAAAATGATCCAGGCGGTCATAAAAACACGAATCAAATCCAATTGAGCTCATGTTAACCTTTCTTCAATAATATTCTCTGTTTCCGTCTCCTCTTTATGCTCCGCTCCCTCCTCTCCAAGCCAACGGTCATTCAATTTGGTGGTGATTGGATCGCGAGAGCAATCTTCTGGTCTGGTCCAAGTCAGGCAGCTCAAATAGAAGATGTCCTCCATGCACTGCTCGACTGACATAGGGCCACACCTTTTTATTGCGTGAAGAGGTTTGGTTGTTCCTCGCCGGCGGAATGCTCTGCCGGTTGTGCAAATAAACCCCTCTTTCGCATTTAGCGCAAAATAATTGCCGACCTGCGGATTTTGAATATGCGGGCCGCCAAAATCCGTGTTCGAAATATCGAAGAGCCGCAACGCGGCCGGAGAAGTTTGTGGGATTTCGACAAACGTAATCTCGGCGTCCGATTCAACTATGCCTTTGTCCTTTAAATCTTGAAGGCCAAGATTCAGTCCTTTGATTTCGGTATCGTAGAGCCGACCATCTCGGTGGATTACAATGTTTTTAATCGAGGAATCCGATTGCGCGGCAACTTTGATGACGACCTCGCAGAAATACTGACGGCACTGAGAGGCCATGAGCTTTTCCTTTTGCTGTGATTTTTTGTGAAATGGAACAATCACATTTCCATTTTTGTTGGTCGCGATGAAGCCCGCCATATTTCCTTTCACGTCGATGCCGACGACGATGTCAGCGTGTAACGGCGTGGCTAGGACGAAGGGCCATTTTTGATTGAGCAGCAGGATTTTATTAAGTGTTACGTTTCTAAAATACCCGTTTAAGCGTTTTTCCGCCCTTGGCTGCACGTAATACCGAGTCCGCCCCTCCCGGTCTGTTGAAGCAGCATACGCGTTGGTGCTTACGGTCGTGTGGATAACCGAAACCCTCAAGTCGCATTTCTCACGAAGTTTTTGAATAACAAAAGACGCGGATGTATCTTCTTGCCTGGGGCGACGACGCGTATTCTCTGGAATCATCACGACAGCGTAGCCTCCCCTTTTGCAGTCCTCGGCCGCTTTTGAGAAAATAGCATCGCAAGTTTCAGGAAATGTCCGACAATCGCGATCAGGAAACACAACTAGCTGCGGATTGAATGCCAGCTCTTGTGGAAATAAATCATCAACGGAAGCGTAAAGCGATTTCAAAAATTCGGCACCAAAAGTTTCATGCACGCTCTGCGGAATGAAAACATAAAAATTATCGAGCGGGCTCGCCTCATAAAAACCAACGTTCTTGTCTTTGAGTAGTGACATCCGCTTCATGCCAAGATCGTCGAGACTGACCTGAATGGCGCCGGGTGTTGCCCGAGTCGAAAGTATTTTCGAACATCCAAAAGCAAAATCTGGCACCTGAAAAAGTTTCGGTCTTGTGGACAGAGCTTTGGTATCAACTTTCAATTCGTTATCCGTGAAGCGAAGCCGCGTAAGAAACCTTTCTACGAAAGATTTGATCATGCCGCGTCTATTGTTCGGCATGATGGTTAGGTCAGGAAATTCCCGTTGTGCAATCGGATCATCGTTGCCAACCACTTGGAAGCACAGGGAAGCTGCGGCGGACAGCTTTTGGTCACGCTTGTCACTGTACATTACAACCGCCGAGTCTTTGGAGAGGCCAGCTATTTCCGGCGGCAGGGGCTTCGAGCATTGATCCAAAATGTAATCATAAAGAGTTACCTGTTGCCCATTAATCAGGAATTTATGTTTCGATACTGAAAAGGCGCTAAAATCGCTCAGGGCAACCTCGTACCATTTGTTTCCGAAGCGGTAGATACAATGAGCACCTTTGAAACGCTGAAACATTTGGCGATCCATTCCGCTTGGGAGTGGACGGTTGTGGACAAGTTTTGAATGAGCATCGACACACAGGCCAATTCCTCCATCAGGAGTAAGGAGAGGCCGGACTGAATAACCGTCATACAAATTTAAATTTTGCTTTCCATCCGTGGGTTTCCTTTCAAAAAATGCTTGGCCCGAACCCGGCTGCCAGAGGCCGGGATTATTATGCAGCGGCGTTTGTATCAGGAAGCTGAGAAACCTGATCGCGATGGCGTCGTTTTTTGGAGAGCGAACTGAGTAGTCCAGTTCTAATTCTTTGGCGAGCGGCTTAAATTCAACCTGGTTGCGAATGACCAACAGGTCCGTCGGTGGAGAGCCGGCACCTTCTCTAACAACTAAAATGGGCTCCCCATTTTCTTCGATGACGACTACTGGTGAGCGAAGCGAGAAGCTTAGTTTTCGCGTTATGTGCTGGCAATTCTGGTAATATTCCTCCTGATCCCTATGGAGATTTATTATCTGATACGTCCTGTATTTGGAGGACAATTCCTTCAAATTCATTATTGGAAAAATGTTGGTTTCAATTTCGCTCATATAGTTTAGTTATTTTTCCCAGCACTGCTTTCGGAAATTACAGGAGGCGCATGCGCCGAGCCAAGTTGTGGTCGGAAAATCTTCTGCCGTGAGTTCCTTACTTTCCCTCTCGTCAACGGCGAGGAGCATGGTCCGAATCTGCGAGGCCATTTGCTCTTCGACAGATTCGACATCGGTTTCAGATATGACGTGCGGTCTTGCTTCGTTTGTCAGCAGTTGGCATTCGAGTAATTTTACCGAGTGAGCGGGGTGCCGCCGCAGCTCTGCTGGAACCCCTTTATGTTCTCCGCATCTCGTTAGGGTGATCGCATAAGCTACGAGCTGCTGGTAATAATCGCTGACTCCAAAATGGTGCACTTTCCAATCAATCACGAGCGGGGGTGCATCGCGAAAAAGGCAGATCAGATCTGGAACGGCCCGAACCGTGGCACCGGCGTAGCGAAACGTAATGGGGCATTGCGCGGCAAGCCGAAACGCGGACTTTATCGTTTCTCTTACTTCTTCAAATTGTGGACTTTGGAATAAATTTTCTAGCGCGAGATGAACTTCCGCTCGCGCTTTATCAATGTCGGCCTGTATCGGAGGTTCGCCGTATTCCATGACAAAAAATGCAGCCATGTCCTCCTTATGGTCGGACACCTTAAAGCCCGGATCCATCACGCGATGATGCAGAGCGAAATCCAGTTGCGTATCAAACATTCTATCCGCGGCCTGGATTGCGGATTGGAGTGTGATTTTGGTTTTGGATTGAATATTTGGGACGATCGTTTTCTCAATAACTTGGTCAACCACTTTGCCGCGCCATGCGTGAATGGAGCACAGCTTGCTCAGAAGATAGGCCTCTCGGCGCGCCGGGTCCTTCGCCGTGGCACTCGCTAAGCGTTTGCTGAAATACCATTGGCGTTGGCATTTCTTAAAAAGGCGGCCTTCTGAAAAAGACCAAATTATTTGGTTTTTTGCTTTCTGGAGCGGAGAAACTCCATGTAATCTACCAACTCCTCTTCCTGTTCCGCAGTTGGGTGTCCGAGCCGAGCTAAAAAACGTTGCTGTGGAGTGGAGGTTTGCACGCCTTCGGGCAGCGGATAGCCCGCATACTCCATCGCCAACGCATACTGACGACCATAAAGAATGCAAATTTTGTGAAGATCGATCGGTGAAGGCTGCTGAATCTTGCCCCCTTCCAGTTGGCTCAGGTAGGCATTCGAGATGCCGGTCGCTTCTTCGACCGCCCGAAGGGTCAGTCCTTTGGACTCTCTGCCTTTTTTTAAGTATTCGCCGAGCTTTATTGCGTTTTTGGCCATATCTAAAACTCAAGATAGCAAGTCTGCTTGATAAGTCAAGCGTGCTTTAAAAAAGCTGATTTTTCAAATAATTACTGGCTGAGGCCAGTGCGAGGGACGCGATACACTTCTGTCGGCCTTCCCTTGGTCACCTAGTCCAAGCGTTTTTCCACATGAACACTCAAGCTGCCGTTTTCCTTCGATGGGTGCCACGCCCAGTTTGGTCCAGCCGACATCAAACTGAAATCGTTGATGAGGCATTCGCGCCGAACCGGTTAAAAGATTCTGAGCGTAACCAGCGACCATGCTCCCGGCCAAAGTGGTAAGGTAACCAACCGTTAGCTCCTGGGGTGGTTCGCCTCCCCAATATTGCGATCCGTCCACCCCTCTGGTTTCAGCTTCCTTCGCGGCCTGTTTTCGCCACTCGCGTTCATCGTCTGACATCAATTCGTAGCTCAAAATCTTTTGGTCAATTCTGCCGAGGCAGAATGGGCACGGAAGTTGAGGAACATGTCGGCAGATCTCCACCATCTGGATTTTTAGTTGGCCGTCCTTGGCACGCATGGCGACAGCAACATCGATAGAGGGCAGCAGGTAATGAGATGCCAAGTCGCCAAGCGCCGCCCGGCAATGGTGAGAATCACCACAACCGAGAATTAAATCGCAGTCCAGAAGTGCATCGAGAACTAAATCGTCGAGAACGTTTCCTTGGATGGAGAGAATTTCTGTGTTGGGATTTATCTCCTTAATCATTCTCGAAACGATGGCAACTTTGGGCGGTGGCACAAGGGCAAAGGCATCCTCGAATCGACTACCGTGCAATCGCTCGAGATTAGACGGGGAAATATTTTGAGGATCGACTAAGACAAACCGCTGCACACCGGCGCGTGCGAGGACGTGTGCCACGGGCGAGCCCGTGCCGCTGCAACCCAAAATAGCAATTTTTGCTGATGCAAGTCGTTTTGATGCTGCTCGTCCGAGTAGATTTTCAAGTCGGGCAGTGGCGGTTTCCCGAATGTCGTAACTATTCTTGCCAGAAGTGTCGGCTATTTCCTCAAACGTCACTTGTGCGTTTTCGCGTTCTAATGCATCGCCGATCGTCAGCAATTCCGTCACCGGATACCACTCATCGCCATCGAAGACACGTCCTGTGAAATAGAATTTTCCATCATCGTCTCGCGCAAAAATTATGCTCAAATAAGGTTTGCCCTTCCCATACCGATAAAATTCGCGTCCGTAATAATCATCCATGTCGTCATCCGACGGGCTGGCAAAAGTATCAAAACCTCTAGGATGTGAATGGATCACGCCAGCGGCCAGCGGTCCGTCTTCAACGATATGGTGAGCCCGCAGAATGTATCGGGACCTGAAAACCGTGACCGGGCTTGACCGGTCAAGGTCCCCTGGTTGTGGCCGCTCCATACTCACGAAGGATGCAGCAAGCCCCCATGAGGTTCGGCGGAATCCAAAGCGAAAAAAGCAGCCCCACTCCTTCGCTGGGTAGCGTTGGAAAATGAGGCGCTCAAGCTTTTCGCGGTCATCCTTTTGGATACGAAGCAAACACTTCTTTGGTTGTGTTGAGGCCATAGGAGCTTTATGGGTTGGCGCGGTGAACCCAGGTCAAGATTTCATCCACATAAGTGTGGAATCCGTGCTTGTCCTTGTTCCAAGGCGGGGCTCCGCCGCCGGCGTGCGGGTGATAACTCACCAACTGCCATGATTTTCCCAACGTGATGATTGAGTTCGCCTGTGGGTTCCCTGCAACCTTTCCAAGCAGGGGTGAGCTTGCTGGAAGAAACGCGCCGTCAATCGCCTGTCCCGGATAGCCTCCTGGAACTCGAACGAGCACATCCGTTGCTTGAGCCAATGGATAGCCTTTACGCGTAGGAATGTCATGATACACGACGCCGGGAACATCGGCCACGAACGTCACTTTCGCCCCGGAATTGCGCAAAATATCCAGTTCCCGTTCGATACGGGCGATTTCGTAGCCCCCGGTAACGGTCTTGCGAATGACCTTGAATTTTTCGCAGTCATGGATTGTAACAGTTTGGTTGGATTTTACCTCCTTCTCGTCAGGGAGTTCGTAAACGTCGTAGTTTTGCGGATCGTCGAAGACGAGTTTTGCGATTTCCGCGCCGGTCATCTCATGCTTAACGCCGTTGTCCTCGGTGAACGGCTTGTCATTCACAAAGATGGTCAGGCATGTGTGCTTTCGCCGGGTATAAAATACCGGTCCGTCGGCGAAGTTTGCGCTATCCTCCAGACCAATCGCACGGTCCTTGGGGGAGTCGTAATCGCGGAAGAGCTTTACTTCTAGCGTGAACGAAAACAAGTCGCGAAGAGTTTTGCCCGTCTGGTCAGCGCGAAACGTTTCTTCCGGCCTGTCGTCCACAAAAAACGCCAGCTTCGGCTTTTTGTCGCTCGCATTGTCCGCGGGTGCTTCGCATTCGGGCACGACGTAAAATACGTTGCCTTGTCGAAGGTCAACAGTTTGGTCATCCTTTAATGCTTCGTCGCACTCGCCGTCCAGATCGCGAACCAGCACGTTGCCGGGCGGGATTTTTGCCTGTTCTTTCAAAACCGCAACCGTCACCGTATGTCCGGGGGTTGGCACGTATTGGTCTTCGACTCTGGCCCCCCATTTTGGTTCAGGTTGGCAAAGTTCTTGATATTCTGCCGGCGCGTCAGCCCGGCCCGTTTTTAATGTTGTATCAGTCATAATTTGACGGTTACGTTCATGGCTTCCTCAACAGGAGGCGCGCCACGAAGTTCCCTGTCATAGGAAGATGCTGGTGAGATGTGCGTTTTTTGGAAAAAACTTTTCCTTATTGGTATGGAGCGATTTCCATCCAAAAAACGCACCAGTGGCCAGCATATATCTCCAGGCGACTATGTCTGACGAATACGTTGAATATCTAAAAAGCGATGAAAGCCGAATGGACACGGCTCTTCGGTTGTTTGATTACGCCCGGAACTTATTGGCGCGAGACCACGGCTGGACGCCAAAAACGATGCTTCCGGGCGGCATCGATCCCGAAAACATCGTACTCGAGATATTCAACCGGGTTGCTCGAGGAAAGCGTAAGTTTAACGACAAAAATACTTACGAGGTTCAACTTAAGGGAATGGTAAGAAGCTTAATATCAAAGCTTTATGAGAAAAAAGACGCTCGACTTGAGACGATTGACCTCCCTGAAGACGATCCTGGTTACGCCGGGGTTGAAAGAGCACTTGGCGTTGGCAGCGATGATTCCCCCTTCGCTTCGATCGAATACAGCAAGCGTTTTTTTGATATTCTTGAAGCACACCCAAAAGTGAAGAAGGATTCGGACCTCGGACTTGTTATTTTAGCTTACGTTGAGGGAGCCTGCGGTTCGGCAGAGGTTGCAAAAGATACGGGCATCTCAATTGCCCGAATATACGAATACAATCGCAAATTGATAT
>Ga0182024_10009340_pt1 | contig 20315 bp, 13 predicted proteins | sample P32metaG_FD_120480 | JGI IMG/M metagenome (GOLD analysis project Ga0182024, IMG submission 120480) | Permafrost microbial communities from Stordalen Mire, Sweden - P3-2 metaG (Illumina Assembly) | ecosystem: Environmental > Terrestrial > Soil > Wetlands > Permafrost | place: Sweden: Stordalen... | reverse complement strand
TGGCGCTCCACCCACGGCGAGCGATCTCCTGGCGGAGGAGCCCCGAATGCACAGTGACGCTCACGACCGTCGCCCCAACGCCATGTCAGGTCGAAAGCCGCGAGGCTGTCCTACCCCCGATTCTCGGTTCATTTTCTGACCGAATACCCGACTCGAGCCTCTCCGGCTCCGTCGGCCGCTGAGATCAACGTAGAACGCGATCCGCCGCGCAAACCGCGAATCGGCGACCTGTTACTAACCCGTTATCGCGGTCGGCAGCACTGTGCGGGGTCAATCTGGGACACTTGAGCCACGGAGTCTTGCCTCTGATCAGACCTCGGATGGGTGTTCACACCATTGGGGTCATACTGTGAACATAGTGGCTGATGACCCTTCCCACCTCCAACTTCCTCGATTCACGTTTGTTTTGCCGCCCACGCACCCGTATCCTGTGAACAGGCATGCAACCCACACCCCACCCTCACAACATGAGTAGTTGTGCGAATGGGGTGTGGGTTGCTGACGGGTGCGTGGGCGGCAGTTCATCGATGGTAAAGGCAGACAGGAGAGGGAAAAGAAAAAGATCAGGGGATGAGGAGAAATCAAGAGAGAGGAAAGGGACAGAGAGATTTCATGAGGATGATCTGATCCAGTGGCAAGAAAATCGAGGAGGAGGATGCGAGGCGAGATTGACGTCCCTGTTTGATGAAGAGCTGCGTGATCTCTCCCCATCCCCCGAACCCCCTTACCCCTCTCTTCCTCCGCTCTTCCAACCTCGTGCCCTCGGCCGATCTGGACCGGCCTCCCCGACCAGCCCGCTACGAGGCATCTAGATGGCCCAGCGCCCTGGTCACCAGATCACCGACAGGGATCGCGACATCCTCGAATGGATCTGCCGCCATGGGATGGTGACGACCGATCAGGTCGCCCGATTCTTCTTCGCTCGCGACGATGGGGCAGACGGCAAACGAGCCGCCCATCGACGCCTTGCGATCCTGGAGGCCCTCGGGCTGGTCCGTCGAGATCAAACCCCGTTCTGGCGGGCGCCCTGGGTCATCCGGGTCACTCAAGCGGGAGCCGACATCGCTGAGAGCGGGGTCCGGCCCGCTCGCCTCGTCGAGGCCGAGGTTCGGCATTCCCTGGCCCTAGTGGACCTGGTCGAAGACCTCGCCTCGGCGACCAAGGGGAGCACTCTCCGAACAGAGCGCGAGATCAGGACAGATCGTTTCCACGATCGGCGCGAGGGCAAGCTCCGGCCGGGGAAGGGCAGGACCCCCGACGGGGAGCTGACCCTTCGAGACGGCAAGGTCGTAGCGATCGAACTCGACCTCACTCCCAAGAGGAGCAAGGACTTCGAACGAATCCTCCGTGCCTATCGGCAGGAGCGAGTTGACAAGGTCTGGTGGTACGTGGTTCCCGGTGCCGCTCCCCGCGTCGCGAAGCTCGTCGCGGACAATCGGTGCGAGGATTTTGTCGAGGTCCGGGCGTGGCGAGGCGAGGTGAAGCCTGCCAGGAAGTAGCTGGTTGGTCGTCCAACTCAAGGCGGCGGCCAACCTTTGGCGGTAATTCGTTTCGCCAATGTCCGCGCGCTGTCCCTTCGGCGCTGCCACCTTCAAGGCATGTCGAAGAATGTCCCAGCCCATGAGGACGACCCAAGGCTGGTCGCCGAACAGCAGCTTGCCGGTGCACGAGCGATGGCAGACCGAATGAATGGGATACCCATTCCGGAGCCGCAGGACCCCCTCATGCGACAACAAGCGCAGATAGAGCGACTGGGCTGGGTTCGGTTCAGTACATCGATGAAGGCAGCCGAGCTGGCGGAAGCCGTCATCGCAGATCTCTTCAATGGCACCCCTGCCAGGAGGGTGCACCTGGAGGCTGTCGTCCCCGGCACGGGACGAATGATCAGTGTCACGAGTTACCGCTTCGGTCATCGCACGATCTCGGTCTGCGATTACAACGGTACGAGGATCGTCGGGCCTGGGCGAAGGCGCCAGGCTGGACCTCAGGCGGATGCTGACCACGCCGAGTTCGTGCAGAACTTCGCTGACATCAAGCGTGCAGCTCTGGGTGAAGGGAATCGCTTGATCCGAGATCGCGGTCTCCACGCAAGCAGGGGCCGGGGCCCGATCGACATCTGAGGTATCGCTTCGCCATCGCGCAACCCGCTATCGCTGGGGAGACGCGTTGCGAGACCGACCTACTTGCCCCCAACCAATGCCCACGCCTCTGGCGTTGCCCACCCAACATCTGGTGAAGTCCGCAGTGCCTCCGCGACGGCCCTTCTCAGGCTCGCCCTGGAAGACAGGATCGAGGTGTACTCGGCAGGCTGCGAAAAGGCGAGTTGATGCGCAAACTGTCGACAGAACGGAGCGTAGCTCGCGGTGCATACTCCCGGAACCGTTGCAACTGCGTCCACCACGCGGCGACGCTCTTGGTCGTCACTCGCCAGGCGAGTTGCGCACTGAAGGACGCAATAAGAAGGACCGTCAAGGTAATTACCTGCGAGGCTCCACTCGAAGTGGAGCTCGGCGGGAAACGAGCCGCTCCAGATGGCCTCTACGCAGCGACTGCCCCACCCAGGCTCGGGAAGGGGGGAGTCTGCGAGTCCAACGGCACCGAGGAGGTCTCGGCTGCGAACACGCGTCTCCATCAACGTGGCTCCAAGAAGATCGCGAACATGTGGCTCCTGGCTAAGAGCAAGTGCGTAAGCGCGCGACTTTCGGGACTTGTCGAAGGCATCGGCAACCGCGAACCAGCCGAACCGTGGTGAATCCCGCGGGTCAAAGACAATGCCAGCATTCCACACCGCACGCACGGCGCTTTGTCGAGCGTCGTCATCCGGTGCGTACCGGAGGAGGACCGAAAGCGCCCACATCGCGAAACGATTCCCGCCAACGACCGCAATTGAGTAGTCGCCGCCCCCGAGGAGCAAACTGGGGGGCTCCCCTTGGTACAACATGGTCGCAGCCGCCTCAAGAATGCGGTAGGCCTCGGTTCTTCGCGAATAAAGGATGAAGACGTCGGAAGGAACATGGATCCTCCATGGCAACCGGCGATACATGTGGAGCTTTCTCGAACTGGGCTCTTGCCGCAGCGGGCGCCAGAGATTCCTCGCCCTGGAAGGAGACGTTGATCGCGCCTGTGGTTGCGGTTGCGACAGCCCGCCAGGAGGGATCCACTTGTTATCGGGAGTAAGTGTCCACCCGTTGTCCAACCGCGCTCTGTACCCGGCCGCGATCTCTGCGGCCATCCGTGCCTGATCTGCCCCCGGATTCACCACCGATACTTAGGCTACCAACGCGCGCAATTGACCGCCGAGCCGGCGCTGCCCGTTCGGAAGTGCACGCATGGCGCTCGTAACGGAGTAGTTGCCCGTGCACTTACACGCTTTAGGCGAGCGCAAGCTGGACACATGGCCATGCTGCATCGCGGTGCTTGGGGCCATCTCCGCGCGCCAGCAGGGGCAGTGCGGTGAGTGACATGCGGCCGATTCCGCGCCCGGCGCAGCTTCACAATTCCGAGAACGCCAATGCGGTGGCGCTCTTCGCGGCTGCTGGAATGCTCGCCGCCGCGTTTCCCGGAGCGCTCCTTGGCGCTCTCATTTCGTCACTCCTGTGGCGCCGCACACGGCCAGATATCGTCACGAGATGGCTCATTGCCAGCCTCGCCGCGAGCACTTTGGCGATCTTGCACCAGTCCTTGGTCATCGGATGGCCGTGGCGCGCCTTGGCAAGTCCTTGGATCGCGTCAGCACTGAGCGCCGTAACCCTGAGATCCGTCGAGCGCTCAATCCCGATCGAGGTGCTTGCCGGTCCAGCACTCCTGGTGATCTACGAGTCCGGGATGATCCTGTGGAAGCGGACCATTCATGGACAAGAGTGGTCGAGGGTTCGCGCCGTGGCTAGCCGCAAGAAGGCTCTCGAACGCAACTGGGAAGGTCCGTCGGCGTGGTCTCACGGGGGACCACCTCCTGTTGGACAAGTTCGACTTGGCATCAACGCCGAAGACGGCCGGCCGTTTGACATCGGGGCTGACGAGCTTGCCCAGCACGTCTTCATTCCCGGAGCCTCCGGAACGGGCAAGACCACGACGCTGATGACCCTCTGCGAAGGAGCAATGGCCAACGGGTACGGCGTGATCATCATCGACTGCAAGGGCTCCGGCCTGGGCGGCGAAGCAAGAAAGCTTGCATCTCGACACGGTGTGCCGTTCACGACTGTGGATCCGAAGGATCCCAAGTCGAGTGGTTACGACCCGTGCTCAGGAGATGCCGCCGCCGTCGCCAACAAATTGATTGGCGCCTTCTCGTTCACGGGTGAAGCGGAGATTTACAAGCACGTGGCGATGGAGGTGATCCCCATCATCTGTCGCGCCCTTGAAGCTTCCGGATCCAGGGTCACCCTCGACGAGATCTACCAGGCGCTGGACCGCGGTGGACTGGCGCGGCTTGGCAGGCGCATAGGTGCCGACGCCTACCGAGCGCGCCTCGAAGACCTGGAGGACTCCGGCGGGGTCGGTGCGGCCGGATACTCCGGACTCCAACGCCGACTCGGCGCCCTGATGGAGGGCACCTTCGGCGAGCTGTTCCGCAAGCGGCCCGCCTTGGACTGGCAGAGGCAACTTCGCGAGCCACGAGTTACGTACCTCTCCTTGTCCGCCACGGCGGCGGGGGAGGACGTCGAACTCTTTGGGCGCGTCATCACCCAAGACCTCAAGCAAGTCTGCGACGAACGCATGCGAGCGATTGAAAACGGGAAGGACGTCGATCCAGTCCTTATCGTCTACGACGAGTTCGCCGCTCTGCGCGAGGCCAAGCAGATCGTCGACCTCCTCCTACAAGCGCGCCAGGCCAAGGCGCCCCTGGTCGTCGCCACTCAGTTCCTCCCGGAAGAGATTCCGATTCTGCGTCCAGTCATGTCCGCGGGCATCCTCATTGCCCATCGGCTTGAGGCCGAGGACGCTGAGGCGATCGCTGCGCAGTTTGGAACACACACCGTCCCCTTACTCACCGCCCAAGTCGACTTTGAGACCGGCGGGAGTCAGAAGGGGTCCGTTCGCTGGGTCGAGGAATACAACGTCCATCCCAACGACCTACGAGAGCTACCGGTTGGCGTGGCCGCGGTGTACGCGCGGCCAACTCAACGGCGGCACATTGTCAAGGTATCGAGGATCGCCGACTGACCGAGGGGGAGGGCGATGGCGAGCGGAACAGAATCTCCACGAAAGAGGACCCACAAGCCCGCGACCGGCTCAGCAGAAGCAGCTGCGGATACCGAACAACACAGCGTCGTGCAGCCAGAAGTCGCGCACGAAGACCCAGTCATCTCACCTGCCAAACCTGTTCAACGCTCTAGCGACATTCCAGCTAAGCGTCCCCGTGCGCGCAAACCTGCAACGGTCGCGACAACGTCCCCACCAACACCCATGCCACCGCGTCCAGCAACCGTCGACGGTGTGGGTGACGAACTGCATACCTCGTTGTTGCAGCGTGCAGAGTTACCGCGCGCCGGCGTACCCGCTCAATACAACGACGGAGTCGAGTGGCTCGTTTCGGGATTGCGCAGAGTGAGCTGGGGCAGCGTCCTGGGAGTGATTCTCGGTTGGACCGGCGCCTGGCTCTCCCTTTGGGGAGCAGTCGGTGGCCTTCTCGTCGGAGCCTTCGTTGGACTCGGCGTCGCCGGCAACTCCTCGATTTCGCAACATCTCTTCAATCTCGGACTCGGAAGTTCGGTCACGTTCGTCGGCGTCCTTGCTGGCGCGAGCATCGGAGCGCTCCTCGGATTCCTCGTCGTTATCAAGTTCGTGTTCTTAGACAACCCACTGCAAGCAGTCGTGGTCTTCATCCTTGGATCGATTGTCACGTCCGTCATCGTTCTCGTCACAGCATGCTTTGAGCGTGCGAGCCTGCGTATCCGCGGCTACCGACGGCTCAGCAATGACGAAGTGCGCAAAGTTGCGCCACTCGTCAAGGACGTGGCAGATGCGATGGGTCTCCCTGCACTTCCACGTTTCGCGATGGATGACACCGTGATTCCCAATGCGTTCACTCATATGCGCACGATTGTGCTCACAAAGGGACTACTTCAATCACTCGACGACGGCGAAATTCGCGCGATTCTTGCGCATGAGCTGAATCACTGGAGGTCAGGCGATTCGGTTGCCCTCCACTTTGTCTGGGCAGCGAGTCTGCCCGCGGTACTCATGTACAAGTTTGGAGTCTGGTGTCAAGGTGGCATTCCACTGGGAGGGAAAATTGGCAATTCCGGCAGACAGCTCCTCACACTCATCGGGTGGTTCATCGCATGGCCGTCGTGGATTCTCATCCGATTGGTGCTAGTCCCGGTCATCCGCCATTCACAGCGGAGAGCTGAGTACGCGGCGGACGCCGCTGCTGCCGAGATTGGACTGTCATCGCAAATGATTTCGGCACTCACGAAGATCTCGGCCTTCGAAGGTGGGCGGTCGGGATGGGAAGAGACCTTGAATGCAACCCACCCGCCCACCGAACTACGCATCGAGGCGCTGCAGCCACCGCGCCCCGATGACTGGGAGTATCAGGAAGAGGAACTCAAGACTCCAGATTGGCCAGAGGTTCGGCGAATCTTCGGCGGGATCCGCCGCCTTCCACGGGGCTGAACGACGACGCGTCAGAGACCGCGCTTCCACTGACGGTACTGCTGGCACATCCGATTGAGGTTCGCCGCTCCTGCCAGCAAGAGCGCCACGTACACCCATGCTGCTGCCACAACGGCACGCTGCGCCGGCCATTGTGCCAGCGACATTGCGCCGACGTACGACCACTCGGTTCCGACGATGGCGAGCTGAAGTGTTAGCGCCCATGACCACCGCCACGCCGGACTGCATGCTGCTGCACCCAGCAATAGCGGGATCCACTGCCACCAGAGCTGCAGTAGTCCACTCGCGTTCATCGCGAGCGGTACTGCTACGAGTGCGAGCCACGGGCGGTCGCGTCGTTGTGTCCATGACGTGTGCAGCGCATCCACCTTTCGCTGCACATGTGACACGGAGTCGTGCGCACGTGTCGACTTGAAGAAGTGGTTGGCAAGTGTCATCTCAACTGTCACCGCATCGGTTGTGCACACCAACATCATGTGCGCGACAGATGCATGCTCGATGACGGCGCGGTCGCGCGCACGCCAGACGTTGGATGAGTTACACGCGTTCGAATTCGAGTTGTGTGCATAAGAGTTTGCGTCGTTTCGCCCTCGTATTCAGTCGCGGCCGTATCTGACATAGACGTCACACCGCTCCGAGCCGACCGTTGTTGGAGTGCTTCCGCGCAATCAATCGAGCCCTCTTGCAGTCTCCAACGCGTCAACTTCCGTTGATCCGCCTGCTCTGATCGCAACCTGCCAGATTCCTCGCTCATCGCTGCAAGCCCAAAACATGCTCGCTTCGCTCGGGCGTTGCAGCGCACTCGTCACCTGGTCTTTCCGGATGCGTCGCATTCGAACCAACGGAAGGAAGACACGATGACGGAGACACGCAAGACAGACATCCTCGACCGATTGACGGAGGGAATCACTCAGCTCACCAGCTCGGAGCGGTGGCAGGACTGGCTCGATATGCAGAGCCGATTCCATCACTACAGCTTCAACAACACCCTGCTCATCATGTCGCAGCGTCCCGATGCGACTCGAGTCGCGGGATTCAACGCCTGGCGCAAGCTCGACCGCTTCGTTCGCAAAGGCGAGAAGGGCATCTGGATACTCGCGCCGATGGTCTACAAGACCGACGCGGGTGACGAGTCGACAGACGACGCCACGAAGCGAGTGCTTCGTGGCTTCAAGCCGGTGCCAGTCTTCGATCAGTCGCAGACCGACGGCCAGGAGTTGCCGGAGATCTGCACCCGTCTCGATGGTGACGACGACGGAAACGTCTACTCACAGCTTCGAAGTGTCGCGCTGAGTCTTGGGTTCAGCGTCATTGACACTGACGAGCTTGCGGAGGGCGTCAACGGAGACTGCAGCCACCTGGAGCAGAGGATCCGTGTACGGCTGAGCAACTCGCCGGCGCAGCGAGTGAAGACTCTCGCGCACGAGCTGGGTCACGCAATCCTGCACGAGCAGCACGACAACCGCCCGCTCGCCGAGCTGGAGGCCGAAAGCGTGGCGTTCATCGTTTGTGCCAACAATGGCATCAACTCAGACGACTACAGCTTCGGGTATGTAACGGGCTGGGCCGGTGGTGGCGACGAAGCACGCGACGCCATCAAGGCGTCGGGCAGTCGCATCCAGCAGGCGGCCGATCGCATCCTCACCGCCATGAGCGGTGAGGAATTGGTCGAGGTCGCCTAGAGACAGCTGATAGCGGAAGCTCCCGTCTCGTGCCGACGCGAGGTGGGAGTTCCGTACATTCACAAACCAGTCGCCTTGGTCGGCATCTCGCGGCACAATGGCCACCTGATGCCCGCCAAACTGATTCGTCTCCGGTATGCGGGAGCGTGTTCCCAATGCGGATCGACGCTCCCTCCAGGTACCAACGCATCGTGGGACTCTGAGACACGTTCGGCAACGTGTTCAGCGTGTCTGGCACCGGAGAATGCTTCATCAGCGGTCGCGCTACAACAAGAACCATCAGTGGAAGCTGCTGCGCCACCATCGTCCTTTGCGTATGGCGTCGCGGGCGGTTCCGCGCTCCGCGAATACGAGAAGCGACACCAGCGACGTGAGCAGAGAATCGAACAGAAGTGGGGACGACTCGCGGGAGTCGTCAAGTTCCTGTCCGACGATCCCCAGAACATCACTGCGTGGGCAAAGGGATCAGAGGGGGAGCGCCGGCTTGCGGCCCATCTGCAGAAAGCGGTTGGTGATCGCGCCGTCTTGTTGAATGATCGGAAGGTTCCCAAGACCAAAGGCAACATCGACCACCTGGCGATTGCCGCATCGGGAATCTGGGTGATCGATGCCAAGAACTACAAGGGATTGGTCGAGCGCCGTGATGTCGGAGGTTGGTTCAAGACCGACCAGCGTCTGTACGTTGGTCGTCGTGATCAGACCAAGCTCGCAAAGGGACTTGGATGGCAGATCGAGTCGGTACGAACTGCACTTGCAGGCGCCGATGTCCCGATCACCGGCGTTCTCTGTTTCACCGACGCGGAGTGGCGCCTCTTCGCCAAACCGTTTCGGCTTGACGGCGTCTGGGTCACGTGGGCCAAGAAGCTCGTCGAGATGATTGCCGAACCGGGTCCCCTGACCCCTGTGGACGTCTCGCACATTGCCGAGCGCCTCTCCTCTGCACTGCCTCCGGAGATCCCGACGGCCTGAGTTCCCCTGTCACTTATCCCTTCGTGGCAGCCATGACCTCCCGACGGGAGGTCCACTTCCAGGGTGGTTCTGCTCCCTTCCGTCAAGGGTGAGCTTCGCCGGCACGTCGTGCCGCCCCTTGACCTCGGTGGTCTGTTCGCGGTCGCTAACGCGACCGACTGATGCCTCTGATTCCGAAGGGCGGCTCCCCGACCTCTCTTGCCCGTGTCTCTATTGCTGATCGCCCTGCCTCGTGCCCCACTTGGCGATGAACCTCTTCCGGTTGCTGTGTCTCTCTTCGCACACGGCTACCAGCCCGATGCCTGTTCGCTGCAACCCCCAAGGCGGGTCGCCTGCGGCGAGGGGTATTCCGCTCGGCACACGGACCGGTTGATGACCGCTGCATCGATCCACACCTACAGGAGGTACATCAAATGCCCAGCAAGACCCGAAACAGCAGCACGACAGCAACTGCAGAGACGCAGGCGCCGAAGAAGCAAGCTCGGGGAGCATCCGTCAACCGCGTCATCCTGACCGGCCGGCTTGTCGCGACCCCAGAACTGCGGACGACCGGCTCCGGGCTCCACGTGACGACCGTCCGGATCGTCACCAACGACCGGGAGCAGCCCGAGTTCCACGACGTGGTCCTCTGGCGGCAGATGGCTGACTTCGCCTCGAAGTACATGGTGAAGGGACGTCTCGCCTACGTCGAGGGTCGGCTGCAGAGCCGCACCTGGGAAGCTGCTGACGGCACGAAGCGACGCACCGTCGAGGTCGTCGCCGACCGGTTCCAGGCTCTGTCACCGAAGCAGGTCGCTGCGGCGGCTGCGTAGAGCGGCTCGCCCCCGGAAGGGTCTCCCTTCCGGGGGTGTTGTCTGCCTGTGACTCGGATCGGCTTCCAACCCCACGAACCGCCTCTTCCGTCAGAATCCAGGCATTCGCGCTTCGACGACCGTCGCCGCGTCCCCTCGGAAGTTCAAATGTTCATCCGGCGGTGTAGAAATGACGACACCATGAGGAACGCCCACCCATGACTAGCGAGGAATCGACTACGACCACGACGAATCCGGTGCGCAAAGGTGGGGACCTCTTCATTGTCGACAACAGCGTTGAAGGCTGGTCGGGCATCCGCTATCTCCAAGAGTGGTGCGATCTAGCCAAGAGCTTCGATATAGCCACCGGCTTCTTCGAGATCGGGTCGCTGTTGGCTCTCGATGGCAAGTGGCAGGGCCTGGAGAAGGTCCGAATCCTGATGGGCGGCGAAGTCACTTCCAGCACGCGAAAGGCCCTTCTCGACATGGTCCGCGATCGGGCCACGGGACACCTCAACACGAGCCTTGAAGACGACAAGGACGACAATCCATTCCTGCGAGGTGTCCCGGCAATCGTGGACGCGCTCAAGAGTCGGCAGATCGAAGTGAGGGTATACAACCGGGAGAAGTTTCACGCCAAGGCATACATCACCCACGCGAAGATGGAGGTCATCGGCGCGCAAGCGCTGGTGGGTTCGAGCAACTTCACTCGACCCGGACTGACTCAAAACGTCGAGCTGAACATCCAGGTTCAGAGTGGTCGCGAAGTCGAGCAGCTACAGAGGTGGTTTGACGAACACTGGAGCGAAGCTGAAGAGGTAACCGATGACGTCATCCAAGTCGTCGAGCGACACATCCGAGAGTTCACGCCTTTCGAGGTCTACGCGAAAGCTTTATACGAGTACTTCCGGGGCCACGAGATAACCGCCAGCGAATGGGAGAGCGGCCAATCGCGCATGTTCCCTGTCCTGGACAGATATCAGCAAGAGGGATACGGCGCACTCATGAAGATCGCACATCAGCATGATGGCGCGTTCTTGTGTGACGGCGTCGGACTTGGGAAGACCTTCGTTGGACTGATGCTGATCGAACGACTCATTTTGCACGAAGGCAAGCGAGTAGTCCTCTTCGCTCCAAAGGGTGCGCGTGAGTCGGTGTGGGAGCCCCACTTGCGGCGGTGGCTGCCCCACATTGGTGGCGTCTCCGGAGGCGCTGACTTCAGCAATCTCGCAGTCTTCAGCCACACAGATCTAGATCGAGGGGGTGACTTCCCCGAGCGCTTCCGAAGGGTGACCGAACTAGCCGATGTGGTTATCGTCGATGAAGCCCATCATTTCCGCAATCCCGGCAATCCAGGGCATGAGCCCGACGGTTCAGACCGATCCCGCTACTTCCGTCTGTATGACCTGCTCGAAGGAAGTGTTCGGCCGAAGACTCTCTATCTCTTGACGGCGACACCAATCAATAACCGTCTCGCAGATTTCCGACACATGGTCGAGCTATTCAGCCGCCGAGACGAGTCCTACTTCGCGCGAACTTTGGGCATCAATAATCTCCGGGCTCACTTTGCGACATTGGAGAAGACCTTGCAAAGATCGGTGGGCGGAATTGAAGCACCGGTCGAGGGTGACATCATCGAGGCTCAGGACATTCTGTCGCACGACGAGACTTTTCGGCACCTCGTCGTCCAACGGAGTCGCGCCTACGTCAAAGCAAGTCAGGAGGCGGAGGGCTCTGGGAAGACGGTGTTCCCAACGAGGAGCGCGCCAAAGGTTGCCGAGTATTCCATCAAGAAGTCGTACGGTGGCCTGTTGACAATGATCGAGAAAGCGTTCGCGAAGAAGGCTCCACTGTTTACGCTCCCGATCTACTACCCACTGGCGTACTACCAAGGCGCCGACACGACCATCGATCCATTCACGGAGAATCGTCAGAAGGCAGTCGTTGGCCTGATTCGTACGCAATTCCTCAAGCGCTTCGAGAGTTCCGTCTGTGCGTTCGAACTGTCATGCAACCGCCTTATGCGCAAGCTCCTGGCCTTTCTCGAAGTCCACAGCGAGACAGAAGCCGAGAAGCACCGACTCGAACGCTGGAAGCAGCAGAATGCAGAAGTCCTGACAGGTGTCGCCTCACGCCAGTTGCTGCTCTGGGACGAAAACCCCGACGTTGACCCCGACGCAGACGAGGACGTTGTTCCTCAGGAATTCTTGGACGCCGTCGAACTCTTGTCGCGAACGGACTACCAGATCGAGGAGATCATGTCGGAGACATTCCTCGATCTCGACCAGATAGTGGACTTCTTGGAAGAGACTCGAAAGTTCACACCCAAGAATGACGACAAGCTCAACAAACTTGTGCGTCTCCTTCAATCGAAGCCTCTGGCATCGCGCAAGGTCCTGGTGTTCACTGAATTTGCGGACACAGCTCGCTACATTGCGCGCCAGCTGCGCGACGCTGGAATAGATGGAGTCGAGCAAGTAGACAGTCTCACTAAGGGCAACCGCGCCAACGTGATCCGTCGGTTTGCCCCGTACTACAACGAGTCAACCTCAGCGGGTCTGGATGCTGCCAATCAAGACGAGATTCGTGTCCTCATTTCTACGGACGTGCTATCCGAGGGACTGAACCTTCAGGACGCGACGATAATGATCAACTACGACATCCACTGGAATCCAGTGCGACTGATGCAACGCATTGGTCGAGTTGATCGCAGGATGGATCCGGCTGTTGAGGCAACGATGGTTGCGGACCACCCCGAGATGGCCGCCGACCGAGGCAAGGTTTCCTACTGGAACTTTCTCCCCCCGGATGAACTGAATGCAATCCTCTCTTTGTACACCACCGTCACCCGCAAGACTCTCCTGATTTCCAAGACCATGGGAATCGAAGGGCGCAAGCTCCTTACACCGGACGACGAGTACGAGGCATTGAAGGAATTCAATGAGACGTACGAAGGGACGCAAACCGTGATCGAGGGCATGCACCTCGAACTCCAAGCTCTGTTCGCGGCCGAGCCAGAGTTGAATGCGTCCCTCGCGCAACTGCCCAACGGAATCTTCAGTGGACGGAAGCGCCCAAGCGGCGGACTCAGGGGCGTCTTCTTCTGCTATGCCTTGCCCGCTCTCGACAGCGTTGAGGGGCAGTTCACATACGCAGCCGGAACGACGAGATGGTATCTCTATGACACTGACCGAGATCAGGTAATTGAGGGTGCGCCCGACATTCTCAGCAGCATTCGGTCCGATCGGAACACACCGAGAGCGTGCGCGGCTGACGACACCGTACTGAAGGACGCTCGAACACGAGTACTCAAGCACATCAAGGATACTTATATGAAGCGACTTGATGTGCCGCTTGACGCGCCAATGTCTTCTCTGAAGTGCTGGATGGAGCTGCATGATTCATGAGCGACCTGGCCGCGATCCGGACCTTTCCGCAGCTCGTCAAGTACCTGCGCGATGAGCTTGATTGGCCAATCACTTCCGATGACTTTGAGCACCTGACTTTCGACTACACGCCCCAAGAACTCGGCATCGATAGCAAGAGTGCCGCCAAGATTCTCGAAATCAAGCGACTTCGCTCACTGTCGGCAAACCAGCCCTGGGGCGTGTTCTTCGTCAAATTCGAGCCAAAACGCCTACCCATTGTGGCCCTACGGCGCATCCTCAGCTCAGTTGCCCTTAAGCGTCGTGCATCGGCCAACAGCGCGGAACGTAAGGCCTGGGAGGCCGAAGATCTCCTGTTCATATCTAATTATGGAGGTGAGGGCGATGGTCGCCAGATCACTTTCGCACACTTTTCTCAGGATCCAACCAAAGGAGACCTGCCCACTTTGAAGGTGCTTGGGTGGGACAATCTCGACACACCCCTCCACATCGACCATGTTGCACACGCACTTCACGAACACCTTCATTGGCCGGAGAACCAAGCGGACGTGCAGGCGTGGCGCACCGAGTGGAGCCTTGCATTTGCTCTCCGGTATAGGGAGGTTGTTGCGACCTCACGCGCACTGGCGATTCGGCTCGCCGAATTGGCCCGCGCGATCCGCGATCGGATCAACACCGCGCTTGAGATCGAGACCGAAGATGGCCCACTGACTACCTTGATGCGAGGTTTCCAAGAATCGCTAGTCCATGACCTCGACGCAGACGGCTTCGCCGACATGTATGCGCAAACGATCGCATACGGCCTCCTATCAGCACGTATTGCGAACCCCAAGGCCGCAACTACCGACGACTTCATGGCTCAGATGCCGGTGACCAACCCATTCCTGAAGGAATTGTTGGAGACCTTTCTACAAGCCGGTGGTCGACGCACAAAGGGCGGCCGTGCGACGACTTTGGACTTCGACGAACTTGGAGTCAGCGAAGTCGTCGAACTCTTAGACCGCGCGAATATGGAAGCGGTGATTCAGGACTTTGGTGACCGCAACCCACGGGAAGACCCTGTCATCCACTTCTACGAGCTGTTTCTCAAAGAGTACGACGCGAAGAAGCGAATGCAGCGGGGCGTCTTCTACACCCCGCGTCCGATTGTCTCGTACATCGTTCGATCGGTCCATGAACTTCTGCAGAGCGAGTTTGGACTCGCCGATGGACTCGCAGACGTCACGTCGTGGGCCGACGTTGTGGCGCTACATCCGCGACTCGCCGTCCCAGGAGGGGTGAATCCGACTGACTGTTTCATCTCGGTCCTGGACCCAGCCACGGGCACCGGCACCTTTCTGGTGGAGGTGATCGACGTAATTCATCGAACGCTGATTGAAAAGTGGCGACGAGCCGGTGACGGAGACAAAGTTCCGGAGCTTTGGAACGAATACGTTCCGAGATATCTTCTTCCGCGCCTGTTTGGGTACGAGCTGTTGATGGCACCTTATGCCATCGCCCATATGAAAATCGGCCTAAAGCTCATCGAGACCGGATACCAATTCGAGAGCCGCGAGCGGGCACGCGTCTACCTCACAAACTCCTTAGAACCACCCCGAGATTTCTCAGGACAATTCGCCTTTGCTATTCCCGCATTGGCTCATGAGGCCAAAGCAGTCAATGAAGTTAAGCGATCGCACCGCTTTACAGTTGTGGTGGGTAATCCGCCGTATGCTGGCCACTCACTCAACAACAATGTACCTTGGATCGTAGATAAGGTCCACGACTATTCTCGCGACTTTCCCGATCTCCAAAAGGCAGGGCAGGGTAAGTGGCTCCAGGATGACTATGTCAAGTTCTTCCGGCTAGCTCTTCATCACCTGGGCATCAGTGGAGCGGGGATATCCGGGCTAATCACGAATAATGGATTCCTCGATAATGCGACCTTCCGTGGTATGCGCAAACATACTCTTGACAACGCCACCCGGATCTCACTTGTTGATCTCCGTGGAAGTGTAATGAAGAGAGAGAAAGCCGCTGATGGCGCGCCGGACGAGAATGTGTTTGATATTCAGCAGAGCGTTGCGATCAGTCTAGTAGTGAACAATCCCGGCAGCGACACGTGCGTTGACTACACAAGTGTGATTGGCCCGCGCGAGGGCAAGTACGTTTGGTTAACATCTCGCAGTTTGCGGGATAGCGATTCAGCCTCTATAGGTGTGCAAGCACCGTTCTATCTGTTCATTCCTTCAGATGAACTTCGCGGTGCCGAGTACCTTCCGTGGGCAACGATCCCCCAGCTCTTCAATCAGAATGGAGACCCAGCTCCTGGAATCGTTACTACGCATGACGAGTTTGCGATTTCTTGGACCAAGGACGAGCAGATCGAGAAGGTAAATCAACTTCTCGCGACTCCGTCGGAGCAAGTCGCACGGGGCCTGTTTCGACTCTGTACGCAGAACCAATGGAACTACCAGCGCGCCAAAGCGACGTTGCGGCATTCGGATTGGATGGAGAAGCTCGTTCAAGTGCTCTATCGCCCGTTTGACATTCGTTGGACGGTCTACGACTCGAACGTTGCCGTTCATCGCCGCGAGCGGGTTAATGGGCAGATGCTGAACCAGAAGAATCTGGCACTTGCATTTATGCGGCAGGTCGCTCTCGACGACCAGTACAGCCACTTCCTTGTGTCCCGCCTGATAGTGGACAACCGAGCGTTGTACAGCAACAAGGGGATAATGTTCCTTGCGCCCCTCTACCTCCTCACGAGTGAGACCACCGGTCTATATGCGGGCGCCCCAGCAGAACGTGTTCCCAACGTTGATCCCCGAGAGATCGCCGGGCTCGCCGACCATCTCGGTCTCACGTTCACCAATGAGCCGTTCGGGGATTTGCGCCAGTCATTTGGGATAGAGGACTTGTTCAACTATGTCTATGCTCTTTTCCACAGCCCTAGCTACCGCACGCGGTACGCACAGCATCTAAAGATCGACTTCCCTCGCCTGCCCCTTACCCCAGGATTGGATTTATTCACTGGGCTGGCTCGTCTTGGTCGGGAACTCATCCCTTTCCATCTTGTTGAAGCGCAATCGCAGGATGGACTATCGGCCCACTATGACAAGGTGGCGGGAGCCTGGAGATTTGCTGCGGCGACGGACGCAAGAGCACCTCTCACCCTCACATTCGCTGGTGCGGAAAGGCCCATGGTGGAGAGTTTGAGCTGGTCAGAAGACACCGTCTGGATAGACGCTAAGAAGACCCGGAAGGGACCCGGTGGTGACAAGAGTGCTATCGGGACGGTTGGTTTCCGCGGAGTATCGGAAGAAGTCTGGAACTTCCACGTGGGGGGTTACCAGGTCTGCCACAAGTGGCTGAAGGACCGAAAAGGGCGTGCACTTAGCGCGGATGATATTGCACATTATTACCGAATAATCATCGGCCTTCACGAGACCATTAGACTAATGGGTGAGATTGATGTCTTGATAGATGCGCATGGCGGATGGCCCGATGCCTTCCAATTGAAGAGCGATCCGGCCGTCTGAACGCGCCCGCGAGCGACCAATTTCTCACGGCAATGACTTCGGCAACAGTTCATCGTGTCGGCTCCGAACGCGCTCCACCGCCTCCTCTTGGCTCACTTTGTAGGCGAGCTGTTCGCGGTAGAAATTGAATCGCCGCTCTGCCTGGTCAATCAGACGACCCCAGGTCGTTACCCATATGTCGTACTTGCTTGTGGCGACAACGTGACCCCACTCTCGGTCTCGTGGCTCCAGTTCGCCGTCGATGATTGATTTGGTGTCAGCGCCGACGAGCCAAAAGGTCCAGCCACTCGGACCAGCACCGGGATGCTCACTCAAAGCATGCGCGTACCGCCGTACCTGAGCAAGCTCTGGTTCTCCGAGTCTGACTGATGGTCGCTTGAGTTCAATCACGAGGCGGTCCTGAGCATCGTCCGGACGCATGACCGTCCGCTGAAGCAGCAGGTCAACGCGTCCTCTCTTTCCATCTGGCAGCAACACCTGTGATCCCTCTCGACGCAGGTCGCCCTCCAACGCCATATCATCTGGCACTGCTGCGCGAAGGACCGTTGTCAGACCCGCCTCGCTGGCACTAAGTCTCCACGCTTCGCCGAAGAGCCAAACATTGTCCTTGACAAGAGGATGAAGTTGGTCGACTTCGCGCATCTCCGGGGCGACGTCCGGGCTGTAGATCACGTGACGTAGGGCTGCCAACAGGTCGAGTCGGCGAGTTACCTCCGCAGCTGCACCGAAGATTGCTCCCAGGGACGAGAACCGAAGGAGATCTGCAAGCTCCTCGCGTTCGTCCGGTGATAGTGACAGAGCCTCGCCGAGAATGACATCCAAACTCTCGGGTCTCTCCTGCAACGCGACTTGGAGCAGACGAGCTGTCATCTTTCGTTGCTGCCGCGTGCTGTGGCGAAGCGAGGCTCGTGCCGTAACCGCCAGAACGTCAAACAGCTGTCGTTCGGTGTCCTGCACTGGATCGCTGATCTCTTCGGGGTACGGGTATGCGTCCTCTTGCTTGAGGGTGGTAACGATCGTGGCGGTCAGCTTTCCTGTCCGCTGCGCGACATGGCGCGCGAGGAGGCTGACACCGGCCTCGACGATGGTGGGGTGCTGCATTTGAGCGACCAAAAGATCAGCGCCCGACTCCGCCCAACCTGACCAACGCAGGTAGCCCGTGGAACGGACCGTTCCCGGGGGTGCACTCTTCTCGACCTCAACGAGTGACATGCCCGACGCATTGCAGAGCAGCACTCCGGGTGCACTCCTCATCGCGTCCGTCCAATCAATGATTGTCATCACGGGCCGCTCATGGGTGCCGAAGTCGTCCTCGGGGACTTCGTCCAGCTCGAACTCTGCCGGCTCGCCCTCCGTAAGCGGTTCGGGGTCGACCTTCTCGCCGTTGACTCGCACGATGATGTCGGGATTGCCCAGTAAGTGAGCGGCGAATCGGGCGGCGAGCTGCAACGCCACGTCCTCCCTCATGAGAGCCGGCAGAGAGCGGCCTTGCTCGACGGAAATCACGAGGGTTGTCCCCGTTGGACCCCCTATCGGACTTGCCACTCCAATGGAGAAACCGTCGATACGAGCTTGGTCGCCATTGATTTCAATCTGTTGATACTCACCGTCCGCCTTGGACACGCTCGACCAGTGGGCACGGTGCCCCAGCGAATATACGTAGAACCGGCCCCGGCCCAGGCTGCCGTGCAACGCTCGCTTGCCATTTAGAGTGCGACCACTGAGGGACCTCTTCCATGAGTCCCCGAGCGAGGGAAACGCACTCTTCGCAATCTCTGAGGAGATCCCGTGACCGTTGTCCGTAACCCTGACTTGCGTGACAAATTGCAGTTCCCTCTCTCCACTGCCCAGCGACGACGTTTCGATGCCGACGTCCACCAAGTCAGCTTCAGCGTCCAGGCCGTTCCAGATCATTTCCGCCAAGGCGTCGATCGCCGACCTTCGACTGAACTGGAGGAGATGGTCCTGCCCCGCGTGCACCGGCACCCAGCTCATCGCTTGCGTCGGTCGCGCCGATGATGTCATCGCCACCATCTTCGCCGGTCGTTGTAATAGATCATCTCCGTCATGTGTATCAAACGCGTGTCACTCACCGTCGAGTCGAGTGCCTTCGTAGCGACGGAGGACCAGCTGAGGCCCAGAGAGCTAGTCGACCGGATCCAGCAGCGCACCGAGCAAGTCGGCCGCCAAGTGGTCCTGGGCCGGAAGCGAGTGTGAGTACACGTTCAGAGTTGTCGCCTTGTCCCGGTGACCAAGCCGAGCACTGATAGTCGCCAGCGGTGTTCCCGCGGCCCCCATGTTCGTCGCCACGTAGTGACGCAAATCGTGGAGCCTCACTCCTTCGATGCCTGATGCTCGGCACAAACGCAGGAATCGATTTGTCGCCACGTCCGGACGCCAAGCCCGTTCTCCGTCAACGTCGACACAGAACACGAATGCTCCGTCCTCCACGACGGACTCGCACGCTGAGGCGCGCCGCTTCGCCCGCCTGCGATGCGCGGACAGAACCGCGAGAGTTCCCTTGTCCAGCGCCAGTCGGCGTACTTGATGAGACTTCGTGTCCTTCTCAATGACCGCTCCATCGATGGTCGTGAGTGATCGTGCGATCGTCAGCTCGGACTGCTTCCAGTCGATGTCGGTCCACCGCAGCGCGAGGGCCTCGCTTCGCCGACATCCGGTCGCTGCCAGCACGCGGAGATAGTCGGCGAAATCCTCATCGACATCTCGCGCTGCATTGAGGAGCTGCAGGACCTGTTCAATACTCGGAGGATGAATCTCGTGGTGCCTGGACTTCGGTGGGCTTGCATCCAATGCCGGATTCCGCGCGATGAGTCCCCACTTGCGAGCTTGTTCGAGCGCCTGTCGCACCACCCCGTGGCAGATCCTCACCGTCCGTGGCGACAGCGGCCCCTCGTCGGCCCCTCCCTTCCTGGAAAGTCGGACGTAGAACGCATCTAGGTCGGCCGGCTGCAGGCTCGCCACGCGGACCTTTCCGAGGGCCGGTCGGATGTACGTGTCTGTCACCCATCGATAGCTGGCAATCGTCGATGCCTCCACGGACTGGGCCTTCGTCTCCAACCACCGATCGAGCAGATTGCCGAATGTGCCAGGAGTCGAGGCCGCGTGGCGACCCTCATCGACCTCCGTGACGAGGCGGGCGAGCGCGCGTTGCGCTTCTCGCTCTGTCCCATGCACCGTGCGCTGCGCGTAGCGCTTGCGTCCCGATTTCTCGTCGCGTCCGACATAGACACTCAGCCGCCAGGTCTTCGGCCCGCGTTCCTGCAGATGGCCTCGCAATCCAACTCCTCTGCTCGCTGGATTGCCAAATAGACTGCCACATCACTGGCA
>Ga0182024_10009339_pt1 | contig 20315 bp, 19 predicted proteins | sample P32metaG_FD_120480 | JGI IMG/M metagenome (GOLD analysis project Ga0182024, IMG submission 120480) | Permafrost microbial communities from Stordalen Mire, Sweden - P3-2 metaG (Illumina Assembly) | ecosystem: Environmental > Terrestrial > Soil > Wetlands > Permafrost | place: Sweden: Stordalen... | reverse complement strand
CGTGGATGCGCCCGATCCGCTCGCCCACCGCCGCGGCGGTGGAGACTTGCGCCTCGCCGGCCAGGAGCTGGCGCTTCCACAAGGGGTGGTCGGCCTCGGGCAGGAACTCCATGGCCAGCAGGCCCCGCTCGGCGTCCAGCCCCAGGGGGGCCGGCGCGCAGCCGGGGATGATGGTCCGCGCGGTTTCGAACCAGCGATATTCGTAGAGCGAGCGGACGACCGGTGCGCTCCACTCGTCGGCGACGTTGAGCCTCCCGAGTGCACGCTTGACGCAGACGGATCGCGCTGGGTCGTCCACGCGCCAGACGTTGCACGACACGCCGCCGGAAAGCGGTGTCCAACGCTGCGGGCCGCCAAGCCCGACCGCGGCGACAAAGGTCGCGAGTTCTGGGTCGATGTCCGATGGGTGGACTGAGTCCATCAAGGATGCCTTGACGCCTCGGTCTGGGATTCGGAGCGAATCGGGCGGCGTGTTGCGCCCACTAGAACGCCCGCTTGAGTTCCTCCACCAGATCAGTGCGCTCCCACGAGAACCCGCCGTCTGCTTCCGGCTCACGGCCGAAATGGCCGTAGGCGGCGGTGCGGGCGTAGATCGGCCGGTTGAGGCGCAGGTGTTCGCGGATGGCGCGCGGCGTGGCCCCGCCGATCATCTGGGGCAGGATGGCCTCCAGCCTGGCCGGATCGACCTGGCCGGCGTCGTGCAGATCGACATAGAAACTCAACGGGTGGCTGACCCCGATGGCGTAGCCGATCTGAATGGTGCAGCGCTCGGCGAGACCGGCGGCGACCACGTTCTTGGCGAGATACCGGCAGGCGTACGCGCCGGAGCGATCGACCTTGGTAGGATCCTTGCCCGAGAACGCGCCGCCGCCATGCGGGGCCGCGCCGCCGTAGGTGTCGACGATGATCTTGCGTCCGGTGAGGCCGCAATCGCCGTCGGGACCGCCGATGACGAAGTTGCCGGTGGGGTTGATGTGCCACTGCGTCTCGTCGGTGACGAAGCTTTGCGGCAGGACGGCGAGGATGTAGGGCCGCACGATCTCCGCCACATCGGCCGGAGAGAGACCGTCGCGGTGCTGGGTGGAAAGCACGATGGACGCGGCGCGCACCGGCTTGCCGTTCTCATAGACCAGGGTGACCTGGCTTTTGGCGTCGGGCTCCAGGCCGATGGACGCGTCGCCATGGCGAGCCTTGGCCAGGGCCTTCAAGATGTTGTGCGCATACTGCAGGGTGGCCGGCATCAGTTCGGGCGTCTCGGCCGTCGCATAGCCGAACATGATCCCCTGGTCGCCCGCCCCCTCGTCCTTGTTGCCGGCCGCGTCGACGCCCATGGCGATATCCGCGGACTGGCTGTGCAGGTGGCAGGCGTATTCGGCGCTCTTCCAGTGGAAGCCGTCCTGCTCATAGCCGACGTCCCTCACCGCGGCGCGGACCTTGTCCTCCAGGGCCTCGACGACGCCTTGCGGGCCCCGCACCTCGCCGGCGAGCACGATGCGGTTGGTGGTGACCATAGTCTCGCAGGCCACGCGGGCGAAGGGATCGGCGGCCAGGAAGGCGTCCACCACCGTGTCGGAGATGCGGTCGGCCACCTTATCCGGGTGACCCTCCGAGACGCTCTCGCTGGTGAAGAGGTAACTGGCGCGCGAAGGGTTCATTGAAAAATCCGCTTCCTCATCTCTTAAGAGTCATCGCTTACGGCCGGCCGCCTCGGCCGCCAAGCGGCGCGGCGCGTAGCACGAAACGCGGCGCGGGGATATAAGGCTTTTGTTATATGGCGGAATGGCCGGGGCGGCCTACGGTCGCGCGGCCGGTGTTTGGAGGACATCATGCGCATCGCCGTGTTCATGGCTCTGGCCCTATGCGTGATCGGTTACGCGAGCGCCCATGGCGCGGCGGCGAGCATGCGGCTGACCTCGAGCGCCGTCGCCGCCGACGGGCGAATCGCCGCGCGCCAGAGCGCCTATGGCCAGAACCTTTCGCCGCCGCTCGCCTGGACCAGCGTCGCGGGGGCCAAGGTCTATGCGATCATCCTGGAAGACCCCGACGCTCCGGGCGCGCGCCCCTTCGTCCATTGGCTGATCTGGAACATCCCCGGTGCGACGACGGCGCTTGCCGAAGGCCTGGCGACCAGCGCTACGCCGCGCAGTCCCGGCGGCGCCGTCCAGGGCGCCAACGACGCCGGAAGGACGGGCTATTTCGGACCGCGCCCGCCCAGCGGCGTCCACCACTATCGTTTCAGAATCTTCGCCCTGGATGGGCGCTTGACCCTGGGGGCGGGCGCCGACCGCGCCGCGCTCGGCCGAGCCATGAACGGCCATGTTGTGGGCATAGGGGAATTGACGGGGACCTTCGCGGCGCCCAGCGCGCGTTAGGCGTCCCAGCTGGCGAAATCGCTGGCCACTTCGCTCCAATCGGCGACTATGGCGTGGGCCCCGGCGCCCCGCAGACGGTCGATATCGCCCGCCAGGACGTGGCCGCCCGCGGTGAGCGCCCAGACGGTCATCCCCGCGGCCCGGGCGGCCGCCACGCCGTTGACGCTGTCCTCGATGACCAGGCAGCGCTCCGCCGCTACGTCCAGACCGGCGGCGGCATGCAGAAAGATATCCGGCTCGGGCTTGCCGCGCGCCACCATATCCCCCGAATAGACATGCGGCGCGAAGGCGTCCCACAGACCGACCCGCTTCAACTTGCGTTCCAGAAAAACTGAATGGCTGGAGCTGGCCACGGCCTTGGGTCGAGAAAGCATGGCCACCGCGGCGGCGGCGCCGGCGACCTCGGTGAGCCGCTCGTCCACCGCGCGGGTCAGCGCCACGACATGCAGGGGTCGAAAATCGGCCGGCAAAGGCTCGCCGAGGCGAGCGCGGCGATCCTCGTCCAGGGCGGCGAAGAAGGCGTCGTTGGGAAGGCCCATGAAACGGCGGCAGAATTCGTCGCGGTCATAGACCATGCCCACGCCGGCCAAGGCTTCCAGCTCGACCTCGAGCGCCAACACCTCGCTGTCGATGAGACAGCCGTCACAGTCGAAGATCACGGCGTCGAACATGGGGCTGCCTGTGGTGTGAATCGCCTCTCGAGGCCATAGGCCGGCGCGGCGTTTTTGGCTAACGATGACGCCTGAAGATCTTCATCAAACGGAGACGACCATGGACGGCGCCATCGCCACGCGGAACCGTTTCGACGCCGAGGCGCTGACAGGGGCCAGCGAAATTCTGAAGAACGTGATCGAAGCAGGCGACCTTTCCGGCGCCGTGACGCTGATCTGGCGCGCCGGCGAATTGGTCCAGATGACCGCCCAGGGCCTCGCCGACATCGCTGAGAACCGGCCGATGGCGCGCGACACGCTGTTCCGCATCGCCTCGATGTCTAAGCCAATCACCTCGCTCGCCGCCATGATGTTGATTGAAGAAGGCAAGCTTGCCCTGGACGATCCGATCACCCGCTGGGCCCCCGAGTTCGCCGACATGCGGGTGCTCGAGGTCGCGACCGGTCCGCTGGATGCCACCTACCCCTCGCCGCGGGATATTACCGTGGAGCATCTGATGACCCACCGCGCCGGCCTGGCCTATGGCTTCAGCTCGATCGGGCCCATCGCCCACGCTTACCAGGCGGCTCTGGGGGATGTGCTCAACCAGCCCCTGACCCCGGACGCCTGGATGAAGGCGCTGGGCGCCCTGCCCCTCTCCTATCCGCCCGGCGAGCGGTTCCACTACAGCCACGCCACCGACGTGCTGGGGTTCCTGATCGGGCGGATCGCTGGCATGGATTTTCGCCGCTTCCTCATCGAGCGGATTTTCGCGCCGCTGGGCATGGGCGACACCGACTTCTACGTCCCGCCAGAAATGCGCGGCCGCGCGGCGACGGTTTACCGCCTCGAGGAGGTGACGGGCGTCCTGGAACCAGTGGCTTTCCACCGGTACGACACGCCGCCCGAATTTTGCGGCGGCGGGGGCGGGCTCATCTCCACGGCCGACGACTATCTGAAATTCGCGCGCCTGTTGCTGAACGGGGGGGAACTCGATGGCGTTCGGTTGCTGAAGTCCGAAACGGTCGCCCAGATGCGGACCAATCGCCTGACCGACGCTCAGCGCGCCATCGACTTCATGGGGATGCCTTTCTGGGCCGGCCAGGGCTTCGGCCTGGGTCTTTCGATGATCACCGATCCGGAAAAGCAGGCGTGGATGGGCACCGGATCGGAAGGCTCGTTCGGCTGGCCGGGCGCTTTTGGCACCTGGTGGCAGGCCGATCCCGCCGAGGACATGGTGATGATCTATCTGATCCAGAACTCCATGCCCTTGGGTCCAGAAGCGATCGCCAACATGGGCGCGTCCGAGCGCATGGGCGCGCGCCTGGCCTTGCCGATGTGGCAGAAACAGGTCTACGCGGCGCTGGGGAAGTAGGGGCGCGCGGCGCTCAGCTATCGAGAAAGCTGCGCAGCTTGCGCGACCGGCTGGGGTGCTTGAGCTTGCGAAGCGCCTTGGCCTCGATCTGGCGGATGCGTTCGCGGGTGACGGAGAACTGCTGGCCGACTTCTTCCAGGGTGTGATCGGTGTTCATGCCGATGCCGAAGCGCATGCGCAGCACCCGTTCCTCGCGCGGCGTAAGGGAGGCCAGGACCCGGGTGGTGGTCTCGCGCAGGTTGGATTGGATCGCCGCGTCGATGGGCAGGATAGCGTTCTTGTCCTCGATGAAGTCGCCCAAGTGGCTGTCTTCCTCGTCGCCGATGGGCGTTTCTAGGCTGATCGGCTCCTTGGCGATCTTGAGGACTTTTCGGACCTTCTCCAGCGGCATGGCCAGCTTTTCGGCCAGTTCCTCCGGCGTCGGTTCGCGGCCGATCTCATGCAGCATCTGGCGCGAGGTGCGGACGATCTTGTTGATGGTCTCGATCATGTGAACCGGGATGCGGATGGTGCGCGCCTGATCGGCGATGGAGCGGGTGATCGCCTGGCGGATCCACCAGGTGGCGTAGGTAGAGAACTTGTAGCCGCGGCGGTACTCGAACTTGTCGACCGCCTTCATCAGGCCGATGTTGCCTTCCTGAATGAGATCAAGGAATTGCAGGCCGCGGTTGGTGTATTTCTTGGCGATGGAGATCACCAGGCGCAGGTTGGCCTCGACCATCTCCTTCTTGGCCTGACGCGCCTCGCGCTCGCCTTTCTGCACGGTGTGGACGATTCGGCGGTAGTCGTCGATCGGCACGCCCGATTCGGTGGCGAGCGCCGCGATTTCCCGGCGGATAGCGCCGATCTGGCCGGCGTCATTCTCGGCGAACTTGCTCCAGCGCACGCCAAGGGGGGCGACCTTTTCGCACCAGGCCGGATCCATTTCCGAGCCGAAATAGGCCTTGACGAACTCGCCCCGCGAAATGCCGTAGCTGTCGGCGGCGCGTAGCAGCCGGCCCTCCAGGCCCATGAGGCGCTTGTTGATGGCGTAGAGCTGCTCGACCAGCGCCTCGATGCGATTGTTGTTGAGTTTCAATGTCTTGAGGTGATGGACGATGGTGGTCGTCGCCGCCTCGTAGGCCTTGCGGTCCGCGTCGGAGAGATTGCCGCCCTTGAGGCGATGCTCCACCAGGCGCTCCTGAAGGCGGCGGAAGGCCTCGAACTCGGCGGCGATGGCGTCGAGGGTGGCCATCACCCCTTCACGCAATTCGCCCTCCATGGCGCTGATCGTCGGACCCGCTCCGTCGTCGAAATCGTCTTCGTCAGCCTGGGCGGCGGCGATCCGCGCGGCGTCCGCGTCTTCCTGGCTTTCGGGTTGCGGGCTCTCGGCGGCGGCCTTGGCGTCTTCCGCCTCGCCGGCCACGGCCGCGTCGGAAAGCGCCTGGGCGACCTGGCCGCCATAGGTCTGTTCGAGGTCGATCACCTCGCGCAGCAGGATACGGCCCAGACTCAGTTCCTCGCGCCAGACCATGATGGCCTCGAAGGTCAGGGCGCTTTCGCAGAGGCCGCGAATCATGGTGTCGCGGCCGGCCTCGATGCGCTTGGCGATGGCGATCTCGCCCTCGCGCGACAACAGCTCGACGGAGCCCATCTCCCGCAGGTACATGCGGACCGGGTCATCGGTGCGGTCGAAGGCGCTCTGCTTGTCCGCCGCTTCGGCGACAGCCGTCTCCTCGCGAACCACGACCTCGGTGGCCTCCGTCGCCTCTTCCTCCGCCTCGACCACGTTGACCCCCATCTCCGAGAGCATGGCCAGGGTGTCTTCGATGGCCTCGGAGGTGACCTCTTCGGAAGGAAGCACCTTGTTCAGCTCGTCCATGGTGACGTAGCCGCGCGCCTTGGCCTGCTTGATGAACTTCTTGACCCCGGTGTCGGTGAGATCGAGCAGCGGTCCATCGCTCACGGGTGGGGCTTCGGCCTCGGGCGCCTCGACGGCGGTAACAGTGGTCATCGGCAGCTCGTCTCCGGCATCGGCGGCCGCGGCCCCCGTGGAGGGACGCGGCGTCCGAAAATGATGGTTTGACGGTCCGAAAGCCCGAGGCCTCTCCTCAGACCGGCTCGTCGGCTTTCCAAATATCGCCCGTCTTGATCGCCCGTCGCAGCGCATCGCGTTGCGCCTTCAAACCCATAAACGCGGACGCGCCGGCGCCCCCGGCCAAATCCTGCTTGGCGCCGGCGAGGGCGTCTTCCAGCGCGCCCATGCGGCTTACGGCCTCAAAGGCGTGCGACCACTGGGACCTGGCGGCGGCGAGGGTGACATCCTCTTTGAGGAAGGGCGCGCCCGCGTGCGTGGCGGCCCGGTCGATGTCAATCAGCAGCGCGCTAAATCCGCTAGACGCCAGATGGCGTTGCAGGGCCTCGCTGTCAAGCACGTCCGCCTCAATGCGCAGACGAATGATTTCCTTGGCCAAATCGATGAGGATCGGATCGCCGAAGCCGCGCGATTGCAGCGCCTCCAGATGATCGTCCACCACCGGGGGATCGATGATGGCCTGTTTGGCGAGGGCGGCGGGGATCGGCTCGACGGCGCGGGCGAGGCGTTTCGCCGCGGCCCGGCCCTCGGGCGTGGGGAAGGTCAGCGCCTCCAGGCCTGCTCCCCGCCAAGCGCCGCGACCTCGCCGGCCGCGCCGATCGTCGGCTGGCCGGCCCGGCGCGATGGGCGAAGCGAACAGCTGGTCGAAGCGGGCCAGCAGGGCCTCGCGATACGCGCCGGCGAGGTCGGGTTCGGCGATCTGGCCGGCGGCGACGCGCAGACGCTGTTTCAGTCCCGACCGCCGCTCGGGCGTGTCGAGGCTTTGGGCGTCGCGCTCGCGGGCGAACAGGGCGTCGATCAGGGGCGTCGCGGTGGCAAGTTGAGCTTTGAGCGCCGGCGCGCCTTTCTCGCGTAGTATATCGTCGGGATCCTTGCCCCCCTCGACGGTGGCGAACTTGAAACTCCGGGCGGGCGCGATGAGCGGGAGGGCCCGGTCGATGACGCGGGAGGCCGCCTGCAGGCCGGCGCGGTCGGCGTCGAATGAGAGGGTGGGCTCGGGATGCAGGCGCCAGAGGATTTCCATCTGGCCTTCGGTAAGGGACGTGCCCATGGAAGCGACGGCGGCGAGGCCGGCGCGCTGGCAGGCGATAACATCGAAATAGCCTTCGACCACCACCAGGGCGCCGTCCTCGCCGCCGGCGTTGAGCAGGCGGCGCGCCTCGGGCAAACCATAGAGGCACCGGCCCTTGTCGAAGAGGCCGGTGTCCGGTCCGTTGAGATATTTGGCCCGCGCCCCAGGATCCATCGCCCGCCCGCCAAACGAGATCACGCGGCCGCGGGCGTCGGTGATCGGAAAGATGATCCGGTCGCGGAACCGGTCGTAGGGGGCCGAACCGTCCTCCGGCGCGATGACCAGGCCCGCCTCGGCCAGTTCCGCTCCCCGCGCTCCCTTGGCGATCAGATAGTCCTTCAGCGCCGTGCGGCCAGGCGGTGAAAACCCCAGGCGGAAGCAGGCCCACTCGCTCGGCGGCAATCCGCGGCCGATGAGATAGTCCCGCGCCGCCGCGCCGGCCGGCCGGCGAAGTTCGCCCTCGAACCAGGCGGCGGCCATCTCCAGCCACTCGGCGAGACCGGCGCGCGCCTTGTCCCGCGCCGCGGCCTCGGGGTCGGGGGCCGGCAAGGCCACCCCCGCCTCCCCGGCCAGCCGCTCCACCGCCTCCACGAAGGTGAGGCGCTGCGTCTCCTGCAAAAAGGCAATCAGATCGCCGTGCTTGCCGCTGGAGAAGTCATGAAAAAAGCCCTTGTCGTCATTGACGAAGAAGGACGGCGTGCGCTCCTTGGTGAAGGGCGAGAGGCCGACATACTCGCGCCCCTGCCGGCGCAGCTTCACCGTCTTGCCGATGACATCGGAAAGGCGAAGGCGCGACTTGATCTCTTCGAGGAAGCGGTCGTCGAAACGCACCAGGAGATGTTAGCGCCCCCGCGCGGCCGAATCGCAAGCCCCTTGATCGCTAGCCTCGAGCCGCGCCCACGCACGCGGCGTGGGGTTTCACGACCCGCTCGCTCCAAGCCGGATAGCGAACCAGCTTCTCGGCCGGACGGACGGGGCGAGGCGCGAGATCGCCGCCGCAGTTGGGGCAGACGCCCCCGAAGCGGCTCTGTGCGCAATCGGCGCAGAAGGTGCATTCGAAGCTGCAGATGCGCGCCTTGGCGCTGGCCGGCGGCAGATCGCGATCGCAGCACTCGCAGTTGGGGCGAAGTTGGAGCATGGAAGCAATCTATAGTCGGAAAGTGGCCGGTCAAACCCCGCGCCGAGCAAGGAGTCGGCTCAGATGCCGCGAGACATGCCGCCCGGGGTCACCGGCGTTCTGGCGCTGGCCAACGGGACGGTCCTGACGGGCGAGGGCCGCGGGGCCATCGGCGATGCGGTGGGCGAGGTCGCCTTCAACACCGCCATGACCGGCTATCAGGAGATCCTCACCGACCCGTCGTACATGGCGCAGATCATCGCCTTCACCTTTCCGCACATCGGCAACGTGGGGACCAACAGCGAGGACGTCGAGCAGGTTTCCGGTGGTGCGGCGACGGCGGCGCGGGGCGCGATTTTCCGCGCGGCGCCCACGGCGGCGGCGAACTGGCGGGCGGGCGGCGACCTGGACGGCTGGCTAAAGGCTCGCGGGGTGATCGCGCTTTGCGGCGTCGACACGCGCGCCCTGACCCGGTCGATCCGCCTGGGCGGCATGCCGCAGGGCGTCATCGCGCATAGCCCGAACGGCAAGTTCGACGTCGAAGATCTGGCTAGAAAAGCGCGCGCGTGGCCGGGCATCGCCGGCGCGGATCTGGCCAAGGAAGCGGCCTGCCTGCAGCCCTTCGTCTGGGAGGAGAGCCCGTGGTCGTGGCCGGACGGCTACGGGCGCTTCGGGACGCCAAAATACGAGGTGGTCCTGGTGGACTACGGGGTGAAACGCAACATCCTGCGCGCCCTTGCCGGCATAGGCGCGCGGGTGACCGTCGTGCCGGCCGACACCACCGCCGAGGCGATCTTGCGGCGTGCGCCCGACGGGGTCGTTCTCTCCAACGGCCCGGGCGATCCAGCGGCGACGGCGCTCTATGCCGGCCCCGAGGTCAAGGCCCTGGCCCAGAGCGGGACGCCGGTGTTCGGCATCTGCCTTGGCCATCAACTTCTGGCGCTCAGCCTCGGCGCGACGACCATCAAGATGGATCAGGGCCACCATGGCGCGAACCACCCGGTGAAGGAGCTGGCCACCGGCAAGGTCGAGGTGGTGTCGATGAACCACGGCTTCACGGTGGGCCGAGAGAACCTGCCCGCGGAGCTGGTGGAGACCCACATTTCCCTCTTCGATGGCAGCAATGCTGGCCTCGCCCTCGAGGGCCTGCCGGTGTTCTCGGTTCAGCACCACCCCGAGGCGTCACCGGGACCGACGGACTCGCTCTATCTCTTCGAGCGGTTCGCCGCCCTCATGGACGAGAAGAGAGCGCGTTAGCCTGCAAAGCCACGGTTGGCGAGGAAGCTCCGTCCGGCGGCGGTAAGCTCGACCATCGCTGGCTCGCCGGCGGCGCGCGTCCGGGCCACCAGGCCGTCGCCCACGGCGTCTTCCCAGATGGTGAGCCTGGGGCAGGAGGTGCGCCAAGCCTCCATCACCTCGTCATAGGGGCGTGGCCGAGCGGCGAGCCAAGCCAGGAAGTCGGTGGTCAGGGCCGTGAGCGTGTCGGGCATTTCGCGGCTCTCGAAAGACCGCCGGCGACGGCGAGCGCTAGGCGGCTTTGGCGGCTCTGGGGGCTTTGGCGGCGACGGGCTTCTTGGCGGCCAGCCGCTTTTCGGCGGCCACACCGAGCTTGACGGCCTTGCGCGCCGCCACGGCCGCTTCCAGGGCAGGCAGGAGTTCGGCGGCGTCGGCCTGCTGCTTGCCGCTGCCGGCGCTCCCCAGCCGGCGGGCGTTGTCCAGCAGGTTCTTGAGCGACGCGTCGTCGAGAAGGGGAATCTTGTCGATCAGGCTCATACGCGCGCTCCGCGGCATCCAAGGATAAAGCAGACGGTATATCGGCCTTCCCGAGCCTATTTGAAAGGCGGGCGGGCTATTTTCATATTCGCCTTGCCCTTGCGTCCACGAGTCCCCATAATGAAAGCATCGAATTCGTTAGGGTTCGGCCGCTCTTCCACGCCTCTTTATCTCAAAGAGGCCCCCGGACCCGCCTTCCGATCCTCATCGACTTTGATAGAACAAACGGGCGCCGCACGGTGCGGGCTCTCATATCAAGGACTAAATCTAAATGGCTACCGGTACTGTCAAATGGTTCAACGGCCAAAAAGGCTTCGGCTTCATCCAACCGGATGCGGGCGGCGCCGACGTGTTCGTGCACATCTCCGCGGTTGAACGCGCGGGCCTCGGCTCACTTCGCGAAGGCCAGAAGATCACCTACGAACTGGAACGCGACGCGAAGAATGGCAAGATGTCCGCCGGCCAGCTCCAGGCTTAGAGCGGGCGGGTCTTTTCCTCAAAAAGAGACCTTAGCCGATCTGAACGAGACTATGGGCCGGCGCGATGCGCCGGCCCATTTTCTTTGCACCCGCCTCGGCAGCCTTCAGGGCATCAGGACGGTGTCGACCACGTGGATGACGCCGTTGGATTGCATGACGTTGGCGATGGTCACCATGGAATGGCCGCCCTTGGCGTCGGTGAGGATGAGCTTGCCGCCCGACATGCTGGCGGTCAGCGGCTCGCCCTGCACCGTGGTCAAGGTCGCCCTGCCGCCGCCGGCCTTGATGGCCGCCTTGATGTCGGCCCCGCTCATGCGTCCGGCGACGACGTGATATGTCAGGACCTTGACCAGGGTGTCTTTGTTCTCGGGTTTCAGCAGGGTGTCCACCGTGCCGGCCGGCAGCTTGGCGAAGGCTTCGTTGGTGGGCGCGAAGACCGTGAACGGCCCGGCCCCTTCGAGGGTGTCGACGAGGCCCGCCGCCTTGACCGCGGCCACCAGTGTAGTGTGGTCCTTCGAGTTCACCGCGTTTTCGACGATGTTCTTGGTCGGATACATGGCCGCCCCGCCAACCATGGGATTATGGCCGGACATGGCCATCTGGGCCGAGGCGTACGGCGCCGCGCCCAGGGAAAGGGCCGCGACGGCGGCCAACAAACAGCTTCTCGCACCAGACATGTGGCGCTCCTTCTTTGTAAGATCGGGCCGCCTGAGACGGCGGCATGGCCCTTAGACGAGCGGGCGGGCCGTTTGGATCAGTTTCCGCAGCGCGGGCCTCCATGGGGAGGGTGAATCGCGCGTAGCGCGAGGCGGGTGGGGGTCGTAGGCGGCGAAGGCGTGGGCGTCATTTGACCACATCACCCCCGAGACCAGCAGCGTGTTGGGATGGCGGCGGTGGAGGGGCGTGGCCGGTTAGGCGGCCTCATCGTTCAGCCAGTCGTTCAGCCGAGCGTCGCGCGGACGAAGGCGCCGACTTGCGCCAGCGCCCGCCGGCCGTCGGCGAGCTGCGCCCAGAACAGCGGAAAGGCGTGGATCATCTCTGGCCAGACCTGCAAGGTCGTCCGCACGCCCGCCGCTCCGGCCGCGCCCGCCAGCCGCACCGCGTCGTCGAGCAGGGTCTCGGCCGACCCCGTCTGGATCAGCATCGGCGGAAGGCCTCGCAGATCGGCGTAGAGGGGCGAGACACGCGGATCGCGCGCATCGGCGCCGTTCAGATAGGCGGCGGCCAACTCCGCGAGATAGCCCTTCTGGATCATCGGATCGACGGGCGCCTTCGTCTCCATGGTCTCGCCCGACATGGCCAGATCGACCCAGGGCGAACTCAACCATACGCAGCCGGGCTGAGGCGCCCCCGCCTCGCGCAGGCAGACGAGCGTCGCGATAGCCAGGCCGCCGCCCGCGCTCTCCCCGGCCATGACGATGTTCGCCGGCGCGAAACCTTCCGACAACAGGTATCGGTAGGCGCCGATGGCGTCGTCCAGCGCGGCTGGAAAGGGATGCTCCGGCGCCAGGCGGTAACCGAGCGCCAGGGTGCGCGCGCCCGCCTCGCGCCCCACCTGCGCGATCATGTGACGGTGGCTCGCGATCGAGCCGGAAACGTAACCGCCGCCGTGCAGGAAGAGGATGACGCGGCTCGGGTGGGCTTTCGGCGTGGAGGTCCACTCCGCCGGTGTCCCGCCCGCGTTCACCGGCGTCACCGAGACGTCCGTCGGCACAACGAACCTGCCGCCCAGCGCGTCTAGCCGCTGGCGGCGTTCCGCAAGGCTGGTGGGGCGCGGACTGGCGGCGAGCATCTCGCGGATCGCGGCAATCTCGGCATTGGCCATCTTCAAGCTCCAGGGGGTGGGTGAGGACTCGCGCGTCGGAACATGGGACGTCTCAGATTCGGCTGCTCACTTCGCCGGCGGGCGGTCGGCCTGGGTGAAGATGACCTGCCAGCGGCCGCCGCCTGGCCCAGATGTCCACGAAGCGGATCGTCGCGGCGAAGGGCTTGGCGCCGTCCAGGCCCGTGGCCTTGACCACGCCGCCCAGGACCGCGCCATCGCCCCACACTTTCTCCACCGGTTCGAGCACGGTGAATGGATCGAGCCTATGGCCCGGCGAAGTGTAGTCGGCGATGAGCTGCGCCTTGGTCTCGACCTGGCCGGCGCTGTTGAACAGCGTGTAATCATCGGCCAGCAGCCGCTCCAGCGCCGGCCCGTCGGCGGCGATCTGGGCCTGGTCGTAGGCCTTGGCCGCCGCCGCCAGGTCCGCCGGCAGAGGCGCGGCGAGGGCTGGCGCCGCCAGCACGATCACGGCCGCCGCCAAGCTGAACCTTAAGGTCATCAGCGCCTCCGCGCGGGGTCGAATCCCACCTCATCCCTTATGCCGCCGGCGGCTCCCGGCAAAGCGCCGCGTCACGCATGGACGGGCACGCGGCGTCTCGCTAAAGGGCGGTGATGGCGATTGGGGTGTTCGATTCCGGGATTGGGGGCCTCAGCGTCCATCACGCCCTGGTCCGCCGCCTGCCCGCCGCCGACTTCATCTATCTGGCCGATCAGGCCAATACGCCCTACGGCGGGCGCGGCGGCGAGGAGATCGTCGATCTCACCCGCGCCGGCTGCGAGACCCTTTTTGGGGTCGGATGCAATCTGGTGGTCCTGGCCTGCAACACCGCCGCCGCCGTGGCCCTGCGCCGCCTGCAGCGGACCTGGCTGCCGGCCTATCGCCAGGCCCTTGGCCGCCCGGTCAATGTGCTGGGCATCATCGTCCCGACCATCGAGGCCGCCACGGGCCTTCCCTGGGAGCACGAGGCGCAGCGGCGCGATGACAAGATCGAGCGGCTGGATGTTTTGGGCATCTTTTCCACCCCAGCCACCGTCGCCAGCCGAGTCTATGAGATCGAGATCGACAAGCGCAGCCAGGACGTCGCGGTGTTTTCAGAAGCCTGCCCGACCCTGGCCCACGATATCGAAGCCGGCGCCGCGCGGGCGGACCTCGTCGCGGCGGTCGAGGCGCACGTGGCCCAACTCACCCGGCGCATCGGCCGCTCCCCCGACCGCGCGATCCTGGGCTGCACCCACTATGAGATCATCGCCGACGTCTTCCGCGCCGCCCTGCCGGCCGGCACGCCCCTGATCCATCAGCCCGACTCCACCGCGGGGGCCATCGAAACCTACCTCGCCCGCCACCCCGAGTACGATCCCGGCGCGGCTGGCGCGCGGCGGTTCCTCACCACCGGCCGGCCCGGGGGCCAGAATGGCCTGGTGGAGCGTTTTTGGGGAGGGCCTCTCTGCTTTGACGTCGCCTGAGCCACCAAAAGAGGGAAGGAGCACACCTAGGCGCGCAACGCCGATCGCCCTGCTGGCCGCCTTCACTCAGACCTACGACGCGGCGGCTAGGCCAAGGGCGGCGCGGGTCAGCTCGTCGCGCCGGTCGACAGCGTGCTCGGCGAATAACAGGCGCGGCTGAAGCGCTACGTCGAGACTGGCGCGCCGGGATAGGAAAAACGTCACTATCTATCGGCGATGCTCCCTACCCTGCGCCAGCTTCACTACCTCAAGCTCCTGGCCGAGCACGGCTCGTTCAGCCGCGCCGCGCAGGCGGCCCACGTCACCCAGCCTACCCTCTCGGCGGGGGTGCAGGAGCTGGAGAAGATACTCGGCGCGGCCATGGTCGACCGCAACCGCTCGGGGGTGATTCTCACCGCCGCCGGGACCGAAGCCGTGGCCAGAGCCGCCGCCATCCTCGCCCAGGCGGAGGATCTGGTTCAAGCCACCCGCGGGGCCGGCCGACCGCTCGCCGGCCGTTTCCGCTTAGGGATCATCCCGACCATCGCGCCCTTCATGCTGCCGGCCGCGCTGCCCGTCCTGCGCTCTCGTTTTTCCAAGTTGCGGCTCTTCCTCCGCGAGGACTTGACCCACCGCCTGATCGCCGACCTCAAGGCCGGCGTCCTCGACGCCGCCGTCATCGCCCTGCCCTACGACATGACCGGGCTGGACTTCAGCCACGTCGGCGACGACGAGTTGATGGCCGCCCTCCCCGCCGGCCACCCCTTTGCCGCCGATGCCCGCGTCTCGCCGGAAAGCATGGATGGCGAGGATCTCATCCTTCTGGAGGACGGTCATTGCCTGCGCGATCACGCCCTGGCCGCGTGCGGCCTTGGCGCCCGTCGCCAGACCCCGGACGGCGCTTTCGCCGCCACCTCGCTGGCCACCCTGGTCCAGATGGTCGGGTCGGGACTGGGCGTCTCCTTTCTGCCGGCCATGGCCGTGGAGGCCGGGCTCGCCGCCGGCGCGCAGGTCGCCGTCCGCCCCCTCGACGCCGACCACGCCAGCCGCGAGATCGTCGTCGCCTGGCGCTCCGGTTCGATCCGCGCCGCCGAAGGTCGGCTCCTCGCCGAAGTGTTCGCCCAGGCCTGTGGGCAGCCGTCCTAGCCCCGGAGCATCGCGGGATTCGGGCCGACCCTTTAAGCGATGCGGTTCACCGTCGTACGGGACCGCCCCGTCAAGCTTTCAGCCGATACCCTGTCTTGAACATCCACCACACCGTCGCCAGGCACGCGGCCAGGAAGACCAGGGTCATCCCAAGGCTCAACCCCACGCCCACGTCGCTGATCCCATAGAAGCTCCAGCGGAAGCCGCTGACCAGATAGACCACCGGATTGAAGAGGGTGATCTTGCGCCACAGGGGCGGCAGCATGCTGATCGAATAGAAGCTACCGCCCAGGAAGGTCAGTGGCGTGACGATGAGGGCCGGCACGATCTGCAGTTTCTCGAAGCTGTCGGCCCAGATGCCGAGGACGAAGCCGAACAGGCTGAAGGTCGCCGCCGTCAGCACGAGAAAGAGGCCCATCATCAGCGGATGGGCGATGTGGAAGTCAACGAAGAGGCGGGCAGTCACCAGGATGATCAGCCCGAGGACGATCGACTTGCTGGCCGAGGCGCCCACATAGCCGGCGACGATCTCGACATAGGAGATCGGCGCGGAGAGCACCTCGTAGATGGTCCCGGCGAAGCGCGGCATATAGATGCCGAACGAGCCGTTGGAGATGCTCTGAGTGAGCAGCGAGAGCATGAGCAGGCCCGGCACGATGAAGGCGCCGTAGGAGACCCCGCCGATGCGGCTCATGTGCGCGCCGATCGCCGCGCCGAACACCACGAAATAGAGCGAGGTGGAGATCACCGGGGCCAGGATGCTCTGACCCAGGGTCCGCAAGGTGCGCGCCATCTCGAAGACATAGATGGCCCGGATCGCGTAGAGGTTCATGGCCGCCCCCTGACCAGAGAGACGAAGATATCCTCCAGCGAACTCTCGGAAGTGTTGAGGTCCTTGAAGGCCATGCCGAGGTCACCCAGCCGCGCCAGCAGGGGGGCGATGCCACCGCCGCCCTTCGACCCATCGTAGGAGTAGATCAACTCATCGCCTGCGGCCGAGAGTTCCAGCGGCTCGCCGGCCAGTTCCGCGGGCAGTCGCTCCAGCGGGCTTTGCAGGTGCAGGGTGAGCTGCTTCTTGCCGAGCTTGGCCATCAGGGCGGCCTTGTCGTCGACCAGGATGATCTCGCCCTTGTTCATCACCGCGATGCGGTCGGCCATCTCCTCGGCCTCCTCGATGTAATGGGTGGTGAGGATGATGGTGACGCCGGTTCGCCGAAGCGAGCGGACCATCTCCCACATGTCGCGGCGCAGCTCGACATCCACCCCGGCGGTGGGTTCGTCCAGAAAGAGGATGCGCGGCTCGTGCGAGAGGGCCTTAGCGATCATCACGCGGCGCTTCATGCCCCCCGACAGGGTCATGATCTTGTCGGCCTTCTTGTCCCACAGCGAGAGGTCCCTCAGCAGCTTTTCCAGATAGGCCGGATTGGCGCTCTCGCCGAAGAGGCCCCTGCTGAAGTTCACGGTGGCCCACACCGTCTCGAAGGCGTCGGTGGAAAGCTCCTGCGGCACCAGGCCGATCTTGGACCTCGCGGCGCGAAAGTCCCTCACCACGTCGTGACCGTCGGCCATGACGACGCCGCTGGTGGGATTGACGATCCCGCACACGATGCTGATCAGCGTCGTCTTGCCCGCCCCGTTGGGACCCAGCAGGGCGAAAATCTCCCCGGCCCCGATGGCCAGATCGATGGACTTCAGCGCCTGGAAGCCGGACGCATAGGTCTTGCAGAGCTTGGAGATCGAAATGATCGGCGGCATCGGGATCTTTTCATCAATTTGAGGATGGCGCGAGCGCCCGTCGCGTCCGCCACGCCTCGCGGCTCTGGCCCCACGCCTCGGCCGGAGCGCCGTCGAAGGGATCGGGGAGTCTGACGGGGCCCTGCAAGACCGATCCCAGCCGTCTGGCCACCGCCTGGGAGGCGGCGTTCTGCGGATGGATCACATGAATCACCCCCGTCCATCCCAGGGTCTCAAACGCCCACTCAGTCGTGGCCACCGCCGCTTCGGTGGCCAGCCCCTTGCCCCATCGTGATCTGAGAAACATCCACCCGACCTCGGTCCCGGGCCAGCCCTCGGGCTTCCAGGGGCCCACCCGGCCGATCCATTGGCCCGTCTTCTTCTCTGTTGCCGAGAACTCTCCGAAGCCCAGCAGCGACCACATGCCGACGGCGCAGGCCAGGCTCCGCCAAGCGGCGGCGCGCGACATCGGGCCCCCGAGCCAGGCCATGGACTGGGCGTCGCCGTGAAGCTCCGCCCAGCCGTCGAAGTCCTGCTGGATCGGCGGCCGCAATATCAGGCGTTGCGTTTCGAGTGTGGGCGGCGACATCTCTAGTCCATCACCTTTCGCACCAGATAGGTGAACTCCAGCGCCACCCGTTCGGCGCGCTCGGCGAGGTTGGCCGAGGCGGCGTGGCCGCCGTTGGTGTTCTCGAAATAGAGGAAGGGTAGACCCATGGCCTCCATCCTGGCCGCCATCTTGCGCGCGTGGACCGGCGTCACCCGATCGTCCTTGGTGGAGGTGACGAAAAAGGGTTCGGGGTAGGCGACACCAGCCTTGAGATTCTGGTAGGGCGAGATCGAGGCGAGGAAGGCCCGCTCGTTGGGCTCGGCGACGCTGCCGTATTCACCCACCCACGAGGCGCCGGCGCCGATCTGTTCGAACCGCATCATGTCCAGGAGCGGCACCTGGATCACCACGGCGCGCCAAAGTTCCGGGTGCTGATTGAACTCCACGCCCATCAGCAGGCCGCCGTTGGAGCCGCCTTCGATGCCCAGGCGCCGCGGCGAGGTGATCTTGCGCGCGATGAGGTCGCGGGCCACGGCGGCAAAGTCGTCGTAGATCTGCTGGCGATGGGTCTTGAGGCCCGCCTCGTGCCAGGCAGGGCCGAACTCGCCGCCGCCGCGGATGTTGGCCAGCACATAGGTCCCGCCGCTCTCCAGCCACAGTTTGCCGACCGTGGGCGAGTAGCTGGGCAGCATGGAGACCTGGAAGCCGCCGTAGGCATAGAGCAGGGTGGGGTTGTTTCCGTCCAGCGCCATGGACCTGGGATGAACCACGAAATAGGGGACCTTGGTCCCGTCGCTGGAGGTCGCCTCGAACTGATCGACGCTATCGCGCGAAGCGTCGAACCTAGCCGGCAAAACCTTGATGTCCCTGGCCGCGCCGGACGCCGCGTCCGCCTGCCAAAGTCGCGTCGGATCGAGGAATCCTTCGACCGTGTAGTAGACCGCATCGTCGGCCACGCCGGCCGCGGCGATATGCGCCGAAGAGTTGGCGGCGACGGGAAGGGTCGTCCGCGACCATCCTCGCGCGCCGTCGCTTGCAAACGAGACGAGGCTCCCGCGCACATTGTCGTAGATCGCCGCGACGATCCGATCCTTGGTCACCGTCACGTCCTCCACCGACTGTCGCGGGCCGGGCTGGAAGATCAAGGGGCGCGGGTTTGTCGAGGGGCCCGTCCGCAGGCCGTCCAGGCCGATGGCGAGCAGCGCGCCGGCCTTGTAGCTCTGCTTGCCAAACGTCCAGTCCTGTTCGGCGGTAAAGACGAGCTGGCCGTCCAGCAGGCCCCTGATGGTGATCTTCTCGGGCAGGTTCAGTTTCACGGCGCCGGCGGCGGTGAGCTGAAAGATTTGGGCGTGGAAGAAATCGACGCCCCGCTGGATCAGCACGGCTTCGTGGCCGACGCCGTCGTGCAGCACCAGAGGATCGACCGAAACGTCCGAGGCCTGGCCGCGGAACACCTCGGTCGCGTGATCGAGGCTCTGGCCGCGCTTCAGGGTTTTGACCACGAAGGGATAGCCCGAGGCGGTCATCGTCCCGGCGCCCCAGTCGCGGGCGACTATCAAGGTGTTCTCGTCGATCCAGTCGGCGTTCTGCTTGCTGTGCGGCAGGACGAACCCGCCCGGCGTGAAGCGCTTGGCGGCCAGATCGAACTCGCGCACCTCCGTGGCGTCCTCGCCGCCGTCCGACAGCGCCACCAGGCACAGCCGATAGTGCGGCGGCGGGCAGTTGGCCCCCTTCCACACCCAGTTGGCTTTCTCCGCCGCCGAGAGGGCGTCGAGGTCGATGACGCTCTCCCAGGCCGGGGCGTCGCCGGCGTAGCTGGCCGGACTGGTGCGGCGCCACAGGCCGCGAATGTTGCCGGGATCCTGCCAGAAATTATACACTGCCTCGCCGATCAGTTCGGGGGCGGGGATGCGGTCGACGGCATTGAGGATGGTCAGCGCCTGGCCATGAAAGGTCGCGTAGCGCGGATCGCCTTTCAGCACGGCCAGAGAGCGGGCGTTTTCCTTTTCCACCCAGGCCAGGGCGCGCGGGCTGGTCATCTCTTCGAGCCACAGATTGGGGTCGGCCGATGAAGGCGTCGGGGCGGCGGGCGGGGTCGGTGTCTGGGTCAGGGCGGGCGTCCCGGCAAGGGCGGCAAGGCCGATGGCGGCGATCGCCGCGGCGGTGATATTGAGGCGCATGCCGCTTTCTCGCCGCCGGCGAGGTGCGTGTCCAGCGCGCGGGCGCTATATCGGCGCCATGAGCCGTCCCTCAATGAGCCGTGCGTTCGTCAAGATGAATGGTCTGGGCAACGACTTTGTCGTGGTCTTGGCCGGATCGGCGCCCTTCGCGCCGGGCGCGGCCGGGGCGCGCGCCATCGCCGACCGGGCGGGCGGGATCGGCTGCGATCAGCTTATCGCCATCGAGCCCTCCCGCAGCGCCGACGCCTTCATGCGGGTGTGGAACGCCGACGGCGGCGAGATCAACGCCTGCGGCAACGGGGCCAGGTGCGTGGGCTGGCTGGTCATGGAGGCGGCCGCCCGCGACGAGGCGAAGATCGACACCGCCGCCGGCCCTCTCCACGTGCGTCGCGCGCCAGAGGGTCTCGTCACCGTGGACATGGGCGCGCCGGCGCTCGGCTGGCGCAAAATTCCCCTGGCCCGGGAGATGGACACCCGCAAGCTCGACCTTGCCGCCGAGCCGGGCCTCGCCGCGCCCGGCGCCGT
>Ga0182024_10009337_pt1 | contig 20316 bp, 15 predicted proteins | sample P32metaG_FD_120480 | JGI IMG/M metagenome (GOLD analysis project Ga0182024, IMG submission 120480) | Permafrost microbial communities from Stordalen Mire, Sweden - P3-2 metaG (Illumina Assembly) | ecosystem: Environmental > Terrestrial > Soil > Wetlands > Permafrost | place: Sweden: Stordalen... | reverse complement strand
GCCTGAGTTCCGCAGAAAGGACGGCACACTTTCTTCTATGGACGCGGTGCAAATTACCCGCGTGTTCCCCATTTCAACCAGCACCGAACCTTCGGCCGTCGTAATGAAATCAGGAATGATCGTGACCGGACGCAATTGATCGACAGCGCGATTATCTGAGCGATAGAACATAAGCGTCGATTGTAAATGATCGCGCAGTTTTATCCGGCCTTTACAGACTCTATGCAATTCTTCACCAATCTCTATATAACCTTCATCTAACTGTAAGGTCTAAGCGGCAGAGAGCGAATTTAGGCTCTCAAATCGCCACTCGCAGGAAGGTTTCAGCCTTCCAGAAGGAGGCATCAGATGTCTGCGAAAGATTGCAGGCTCCGCATCCTCACGACCACAGCATCTTTTCTTCAGGCCAAAACAACAATTCGGCGAAGCATCGCCTTAACCGCCGCTTTACTCTTAGCTATCTCCAGTCTCGCGCAGCAAACTCAACCAACAACTCCCGAGCCAGATTCGCAGAACACGTCGGAGAGCGTGACAGCTTCCGCAAAAACGGCGCCGGCAAAGGCGGTAACCGTTCCTGCCGGAACCAGCATTGCTCTCGTGCTCACGCACCCCATTGAGAGCCGCTACATTCATCACGGGAACGACATTTACGCCCAGGTTATTTCCGCCGTCACCGTCGGGAACCAAGTCGTCATTCCGCCGGGGACGCTCGTTCAAGGAAAAGTACAAAGGCTCGGGCATAACGGAAGCCGCGGTGAAATTCGGCTGCAGTCATTGTCGATTATTTATCCGGACGGTTATGTGGCTCTGGCATCCGGACCGATAACCTTGGAAAGCGATCAAGGGTACGCCCTCAAAGATCCGGGGAGCGGCCGAATCGCGGGATTAATTGCGGGACCTCTTGTTGGGTCGGGCGTGGGAGCATTGATTGGTCATTCCGTCGCTCCCTCGCAAGGAGCTACGCTTACTAACAGCCTTCCTCCGGGCTGTACGCCGGGCTCGTTTGGTTGTCTTTCTTCGAGCGTAACGGGCCCTCCAGACAAGGGAAAAGATACGGTGATTGGCTCGGCCATTGGCGGAGGCATTGGGTTGGCCGTTGGTCTCGTGCTGGTCGGAACTTCTCATCACTTTTTTCTCGATGTCGGCGCGCCAGTAGAAATAATTCTGCCGCACGCGCTGACTCTGCAAGGGGATCAGGTTGCCGACGCATTAAGCGATGCCGAACAGCATCCTGCGAAGGTTCAGGCTGTGGCCCCACGGCCGCAACCGCCGCCTCCACCGCCCGACACTGGTACCTGCTGGACTCCCGGAACCCCGGGAACTCCGGGCTCTGATATTCCCGGTACGCCTGGGGTGAATGGAGCGCCGGGCACGCCGCCCATCCACATTCCAGGCACTCCGGGAAGTCCAGCGACACCGCACCCGTGCCCGTGATGACGATATAGTTCACGCTGGAAATCGGCGGAGAGTTTTCTCGGATCTCTCCGCCGAGTTACACTCGTACGATAAAAAATGATCCCCAAGACGAAAACGCGAAGCCCTAAGCCGGAAACACGGAAGGCAAAGACGGGAAGCCGGAAGCCGACACTGATTCCGCAGCCGATGCGCATCCAATCCGCCGGGAACAAGCCCAAACTTATCGACGAATACATCGGGCGGGTTAACTCGAATACTTCGTCTGCTAGTGTCGCTCACATGCGTAGTCCCGCGGGATGGATCGAACCAGGACAAACTCCTGCCTTCGATGAATTCACCATCGTTCTGAAAGGGACCTTGCGCGTCGAACATAAGAGTGGATCAATCGATGTCGCCGCCGGACAAGCAGTGATCGCGCACGCCGGCGAATGGATCCGCTACTCCACTCCGCAGGAGGGCGGCGCCGAATACATTGCGGTCTGTTTGCCAGCGTTTTCCATGGAAACCGTTCACCGTGACGAAGTATAAGACAAAGGTGTTTGAGCTAACAGCTAAGAGCTAAGAGCGAAAGCTGCGTCACTCCCACTCAATCGTTCCCGGGGGCTTGGACGTAATGTCGTAGACGACTCGGTTCACGCCCTTCACTTCATTCACAATGCGCGTGGAGATTGTCTTCAGGACTTCGTGCGGCAGTGCGACCCAGTCGGCGGTCATGCCATCTTCCGAACTTACCGCACGGATCGCACACGTATAAGCATAGGTGCGCATGTCGCCCATCACGCCCACCGACATTACCGGAAGCAGCACGGCAAAAGACTGCCAAATTTTGTTGTAGAGTCCGGCGTTTTTTATTTCGGTGACGACGATGTCATCGCACTCGCGTAGCAGCGCAAGGCGTTGCGGAGTGACTTCGCCAAGCACTCGCACGGCGAGACCGGGCCCGGGGAACGGCTGCCGCTGCAGAATTTCTTCTGGCATGCCGAGGTCGCGGCCAATTTTGCGGACTTCATCCTTGAACAAGTCTTTCAGCGGTTCGATCAGCTTGAGCTTCATTTTCTCAGGCAGCCCGCCCACATTGTGATGCGACTTGATCACCTGCGACGGTCCCCGCACTGAGCGCGATTCGATCACATCGGGATAAAGCGTGCCCTGAACGAGCCACTTCACATTGCCTTCTTTTTTCTCGATGCGACGCGCTTCGCGCTCGAATACCTTGATGAATTCGTTGCCGATGATCTTGCGTTTCTTCTCGGGATCGCTGACTCCTTTCAGTTTGCCCAGAAAGCGATCGGTTGCGTCAACGGCGTCGAGATTCAGGCCAAGCTTGTCGTGCAGCGTCTTCTGCACTTTCTCGAATTCATTTTTGCGCAGCACGCCATTGTTCACGAAGATGCAGGTCAAGCGAGATCTACCTTTGGCATCGCGGAGCGCCCGGTCGACGAGTACGGCCGCAACGGAGGAATCGACTCCACCCGAAAGCGCGCAGATGGCGCGTCCTTTGCCGACTTGCTGCCTGACTTGTTCGACGGTTGAATCGATGAAGTGCTGCGGCGTCCAGGTGGGTTTCGCGCCGCAGATCTGAAAGATAAAGTTACGCAGCATCTCCGTCCCGTTGCGAGTGTGGTGGACTTCGGGATGGAACTGCACGGCAAACCACTTCTTCGCGACATTCTGAATTCCGGCGACCGCATGCGCGGTCTTCGCGGTTAGTTCGAAGCCGGGGGGCAATTCTAGCGCCTCATCGCCATGAGACATCCAGACGGGCTGGCGCTTTGCCAGTCCACGGAAAAGAACCGACTCGGCGACAATGTCGATTTCCGCGTGGCCGTACTCGCGCTTATCCGCGGGACGCACTTTGCCGCCGAGCGTGTGCACCATAAACTGCAGGCCGTAGCAGATGCCGAGCACAGGCAGGCCCAGTTCGAAGAGGCGTTTGTCCGCAGGCGGCGCGTCTTTGTCGTAGACCGACCACGGGGCTCCCGAGAGCACAATGCCAGCGGGGGCACAGCTTTTGATCTTGTTGAGCGATGCCGTACACGGCAGCACCACGGAAAAAACATTCTGTTCGCGAATGCGGCGCGCGATGAGCTGCGTGTACTGCGCGCCAAAGTCGAGAATGACGATGGATTGAGTGAGCGAGGACTCGTTACGTCTGGATTGGGTTTCCACGGATGAGTTTCTCAAATCAGATGGCCGGTGTAAAGGATATCTATTCGGCCGCGTTGCAATACGTAGCAAGCTACGATTCGAGCGCAAGGTTCGGAAGGTCGCTGAGAATTGGCTCGTCGTCGCGATCAATCGAGATCTGAGGCGGAGGAGCGGGCAGTGGCGCGGGTTCGGCCAGAGCAGCAGGCGCTTCGGCGATGCAGACGTATCCGGCGAGGCGAGCTATGTATAACCAATCGACGACTGCGAAATATGCGAGCGTCACGAGAACGACGGCTGCGATTATGAGCCGCCCGGGAGCTACCTGGACGAAAGCGAGCGGCAGGGAAGCAGCCGTTGAGGTGACACTGAAAACGGCTAGATGCGCCAGTCCGGTCCATGTGCTCACCGCGAAGATGGGTCCGGAGTGCTCTTGAGAAAAAATGACGGCGGAGGAAATTGCGCTCACTGCGTCGTCGCCATCGCGGACAGCGAAAATGCAGGCCAGTGACAGCAACCAGTTCAACATCGGCCATACGAGGCAGATCAGTCCGGCCAGCGGGAAAAAGAGGGTGAAGACCAACGCAGGTCGCGGATGCGCTGGCGACGAGGCGAAGCTAACGAGAATCGCAGCGCCGACAAAGGCAAGCAGTGCGGCTAACGTTAACGCGACGCGTAAAAAGTTGAGCCAGATGAGGGAGCGCAGTGGCCGTGGCTTTATCGTGTTCTGTGTTGCGGCGGAGATGTCGTCAGCAGCGTCTCGCCGGAAATAGTCGAGCAGGGCGCGGACAGTCGCGGCACGGCCGACGGAAGCGGCGAGAATCCAGAGGACCGAGAGTGCCAAGGCCGCGAGCAAACCGGCGAGCACAGCGCGATTCAGGCTGCCATGAAAGATGTGTCCGATCGCTCGTCCAACGAGAAGAGGCTGTCTGGTGCGAAGCAGGGCCGCGTCGCGGTTGGTGACCGGCAGCGTGTCGAGATATTCGATGAGCGAAAATAAGAACAGCGCGCAGGCGACGGCACCGGCCGTCCAGCGCCAGGCGATTTCGGCAAAGGTCAGCGAGGGCCGGCGGAACCCGGCGCGGAAGCCTTCGAGTGTGGGCGAAACGCTCGACATACGCTACTTGGCGACTAGGTTGAGCAATTTGCCCGGGACAAAGATCTTCTTCGTGATCTGTTTACCGGCGATGGCGGACTGGATTTTCTCGTCGGCCAACGCACGCTCGACGACGAAATCCTCGGTGGCGTCGGCCGGCACAACGACGCGGCCGCGCAGCTTGCCATTGATCTGCACCGGTATTTCAAGTTCTTCTTCTTTGGCGAGTGCCGCGTCATATTTCGGCCAGGGAGCTTTGAGCAGGCTACCTTTTTCGCCGAGCATCTCCCAGAGTTCGTGGGCGAGATATGGCGCAAACGGAGCGAGAAGAAGAACAAGACTACGCTGCACCTCGGCCAAGAGCGCCGCCGGAACGGCGTTCTTGGCCATTGCTTCTTCCGCACCGTAGAGCTGGTTGACGAGTTCCATGATGGCGGAAATGCAAGTGTTAAAGTGCCAGCGGCCCTGAAAGTCGTCGCTGACGCGCTTGATGGTTTGGTGAAGCTTGCGCTGAATCTGGCGTGCCGCCGACGAGAGCGCCGATGCCACGGGCAATGACGTTGCAAGCGACGTCTCTACGGATGCAGTTTGCGCACTCGCGGAATTTCTCACCACGAAGCGGTACAGACGACCTAGAAATCTTTGGATGCCCTCGATGCCGGAATCCTGCCAGTCGAGGTCGCGGTCGGGCGGAGCCGCAAACAAGCTGTAGAGGCGCGCGGCATCGGCGCCGTAACGGGCGATCATTTCGTCGGGGCTGACGACATTGCCGAGACTCTTCGACATTTTTGCGCCATCTTTGATTACCATGCCTTGCGTGAACAAGCGCGCGATAGGCTCGTCGTTGGTGATGAGGCCGAGGTCGCGCATGAACTTGGTCCAGAAGCGCGAGTAAATAAGATGCAAGATGGCGTGCTCGACGCCGCCGATGTATTGGTCGATGGGGAACCAATATTGCGCGGTCTTGGAATCGAATGGAGCGCGATTGTTGTGTGCGTCCGTGTAGCGATAGAAATACCAGGACGAGTCGACGAAGGTGTCCATGGTATCGGTTTCACGACGCGCCGGTCCGCCGCATTTGGGGCAGGTAGCGTTGACGAAATCCGGCAAACTGCCGAGGGGCGAGCCAAGGGCGTGCGCGATATCGACAGCCTCTGGCAAAATCACCGGCAAATCTTTTTCCGGCACGGGAACGATTCCATCTCTATCGCAATAAAGCATCGGGATAGGCGTGCCCCAGTAACGCTGGCGCGAAATTCCCCAATCTTTCAGGCGATAAGTGACCGTGGCCTTGCCGAAGCCGTTCTGCTCGGCGAATGCAGACATTGTTTTGATCGCGTCGGCGCACTCCATGCCGCTGTAGGGGCCCGAGTTGATCAACATACCGTCATGCGCAACAAACGGAAGCGGCGGCTCGGTCATAGTTTCTTCCTGATCGGTGGAGACAGGAAGAACTACGAGGCGAATCTCGAGTTTGTACTTCTTCGCGAACTCGTGATCGCGATCATCATGCGCCGGGACGCTCATGATCGCGCCGGTGCCGTAGTCCATAAGAATGTAGTTCGCCACCCAGACGGGAATCTTCTCACCATTGAAGGGATTGATGGCATAGCGGCCGGTTGGCACTCCGTGCTTCTCGATTTCGCCAATGTCGCCCACTTCTTTGGCTTTGCGCTGCTCGGCGATAAGTTGATCGACCTTGGCGCGCAATTCTGGATTGTTGGCCGCGAGGTCAGCGACGATAGGATGCTCGGGCGCGAGTTGCACCGAAGTCGCGCCGTAAATGGTATCGACGCGCGTCGTGAAAACTTTGATAGTCGCGCCCGCGGGCCCAAAGCCGTGGTGTTGAGGCTGCGAATAGTCGAGCTTGAAATCGATCAGGGTGCCTTCGCTGCGCCCGATCCAGTTGCGCTGCATGGTGCGGACTTTCTCGGGCCAGCCGTCGAGCTTGTCGAGATCGCGCAATAATTCATCCGCGTACTTGGTGATGCGCAAAAACCATTGCTCAAGTTCGCGTTGTTCTACGCGAGTATCTTCGTGACGCCAGCAGCAACCGTCGACAACCTGCTCGTTGGCAAGTACTGTGGCGCACTTGGGGCACCAATTGACTTTGCTTTTCTTGCGATACGCCAAACCTTTCTCGTAGAACTTGAGAAAGAACCACTGGTTCCAGCGGTAATAATCGGGGAGGCAGGTTGTGACTTCGCGAGACCAGTCGTACGCGAAGCCGAGTCGGTTCATCTGCGCCTTCATTTTCGCGATGTTGCTGAGGGTCCACTGGCGCGGCGGAGTGTTGTTTTGAATCGCCGCGTTCTCCGCGGGCAAGCCGAACGAATCCCATCCCATGGGATGAAGCACGTTGTGGCCATTCATCCACATGTAGCGAGTGAGGGCATCGCCTATGGCGTAATTGCGCACATGCCCCATATGCAGCGCGCCGGAAGGGTAGGGCAGCATTTCGAGGACGTAATATTTCTTCTTCGCCGAATCGGCCTCTGCGGCGTAGAGCTCGATATCGTTCTGCCAGCGCTCGAACCACTTGGTTTCTACGCGCTGGGGATCGTAGCGCTCGTCGTGGCGGTCGGCGCGGTTGCTGGTCGCGGTGGCGATTTCCGAGTTGTCTTGCAAAGGCATAAGAAGCAGCGAAAGCCGAGTGAGCCTTTGATTTTACAATGAGACGAGATAACTGTCTTTAAGGATAAGCGCGGCAGCTATTTCTTGGATTGCGCGGCCGCCCGAACTCGCAGCTTGTTGTAATCGCGGAGGTAGGCACGAAGGCCATATTGTGGCGTACTTTTCGTGTAGCCGGCAACGAGTTGGTCCTGGTAGTGGTCGAGGAAGAAGTCGAATGGATCGCGCGGGTCCATATCGATCATGATCAGGTCGGAATCGTGCATGGTCAGCTTGCCAAATTGCATATCGCCGTGCCGAAATGCAATGTAGTTTCCAGTCTGCCTGGCGGCGAAGTTCGGCCGTTGAGTGGTGCCGAATACCTGGACGATATCGTTGCCTTGTACGCGAACGGCGGAAACTCTTCCCTGAATATGCGGCGGTGGAAGGATTTGCTCAGGATTGAGTATCAAGTCATCTTTGTCCACCGAGATCCCCTGAATTTTCTTTGTGTCGATCAGTCGGGCGATGTCGATTCCGAGCAAATCCAGAAGGCCCTTCAATGGTAAGTGCGAGGCCTTCAGGTGTTCAGTGTGCAGGCGAATCCGTCCGTCCGCCTCTGCCATGATCACCCCTTCGGTTTCAAAGGGAATGTCGCCCTTCTGGTGAAGTTTGCCTTTTACGATCAGCCGATTGTTCTTGCTTTCAATGCTGAGATCCTTGATGGGAGAACCGGCAGCCGACAACACATTTTCGTTCAGCACCTGCGCGAGAGCATTGCAACTGATCGAAATCTCCGCCGAGGTCAGAGAGAGGGTGAAGGAATTCTTGTCGTCGAATACGACGATTGCTCCGGGTTTAGTGGGAAGAAGCGCGCCCTGCAATCGGACGATGTGTACGGTTATCGACTCTGCGTAGTGATAGGTCAAGTTCCTCATGGCAATCTGCACCGCTTGGGTGGCTGGTTCTGCGTTCACCTGAGCCCTGGCGCGATTTCGCGAATGGACAGTTGCAAAGAAGAGTATCGCCAGGCAGATGGACCGGATGGCGGGGGCGAAAGTCATCGAGAGTAAGATGCCAAGAATGCGAAAACGTTGGGTCTATGCCACCAGCTTCTTCAGGGCGTCAATATTTCTGCGGTCGTCGCCCGGTTTGTCGATGGGAGTTTCGGCAATAAAGGCTGCATGAGCCAGACGAAGGTCATTGAGCAAAATGCGAAATGGCTCGATGCCGATGGTTCCTTTACCGATTTGCTGATGGCGATCAAGCTTCGATCCGCGGGCGGCTTTGGCGTCGTTGCAGTGAATCACTTTCACATTGTTCAGGCCAACGGTCGCGTCGAGATGAAGCAGCGTCTGATAGATGCCTTCCTCAGTGACAATGTCGTAGCCGGCAACGTGAGTGTGGCAGGTGTCGATGCAGGCCGCGATGGGTACGATGCCGCGCAAGCGGGTGATGACCTCGGCGACTTGTTCGAAGCTGCCCCCCAGGGAGAATTCGGATCCGGCGGTATTTTCGATCAGGATGGTTAGTCCGGCATCCGCGAGATCGAGATTTTCCGTGGCGGCGGCGATGGCTGCGGCCGTTTGCAGTAGGCCCGCCTCGCGATCGGCCCCGCGAAATGAACCGGGGTGCAGTACCAGGTAGTCGGCGCAGACCGCGAGTGCGCGCTCCACTTCGCCGCGAAAAGCTTCGATCGATTTCTTGAGGAATAACTGGTTCGTGCTGGCGAGGTTCACAAGATAGTTCGTGTGAATTACCAGCGGCTTGAGATCGTATTGCCTGCGTAGACTGAGCATCTGTTCGCACAGGGGATGGCTGAGCTCATAGGGCGCCCATTGGCGCGGGCTGGTGGAGAAAATCTGCAAGGTATTGCAGCCGAGACGATAGGCGCGTTCGGCGGCTTTGTGAATGCCTCCGGCGGTCGAGGTGTGAATGCCGATTCGGCGGGAAGTCAGGCGGGGCGGGCGTTTGGGCGCGGGCCGGGCAAGAATATCCTGTTCGCGAGCGATGGAGCGGGGCATTAAGAAAGTATAAATGCCGGCAAGGCCGACAGATCTGTTTTGGCATCGTCAACTCATGCTTCAGCAGTTCTTGAGGATGACCTGAGCACTCCCAGTACAATAGATTTTCTTTCGCAACGACACTGTGACAAACTTCGCATGACAGCTTTCATGAATGATGACCCAGTGGATTCCTCGTCTGCTGCAATTAAGCCCACGCGATCCGAAACAAACTGGGTTAAGTACGGCTCGTTGGGCGCATTGGTATTGGTCATCGTGTTTTGTGCCGTTGTGCGAGTGCGGCTGCGCAACATGCCTTTGGAGCGCGATGAGGGCGAGTATGCCTACATGGGCCAGCTTATTCTGCAAGGCATTCCGCCCTACAAACTTGCCTGCAACATGAAGTTGCCGGGAACCTATGCGGCATATGCGGCCATGATGGCGGTTTTCGGCGAGACCCCCGCAGGCATTCGCGTCGGACTAATGCTGTTCAATGTCGGGGCCACGATCCTCGTTTTTCTGTTGGCGAAATATTTGTATGGATGGCTGGCGGGCGCAGTCGCAGGGATGACCTACAGCTTCCTCTCCTGCCGCCCTGCGGTGCTCGGCCTCTACGCGCACGCCACGCATTTTGTGGTCTTAGCTGCGTTGGCCGGAATTCTGCTGTTGCTCTACGCGATCGAGACCAGGCGGATCGTCATTTATTTTGGCAGTGGACTTTGCCTTGGGCTGGCGTTCCTGATGAAGCAGCCTGGGATTTTCTTTGCCGTTTTCGCGGTATTGTACTGGCCGTGGAAGGAATGGAAGCGGCCGTTCCCATATCGCGATGTCGCGATCCGCGGCGGCGCTCTGTTTGCGGGCATAGTGTTGCCCTTTGGCCTGACGTGCCTTCTACTTTTTTGCGCCGGAGTTTTTCCCAGCTTCTGGTTTTGGACTTGGTTGTATGCGTGGCAATATGGCGTCGCAACAACCTGGCCGGACGTACAGTACGCGTTGCACGCCTTCTTGCCGGGGGTTATACGCCCGTTTGTGATCTGGGAAATCATCGCTATCGGTCTCGCCGCTCCCATATGGAGCCGCTTCGCCCGCACGCATGCAGGGTTCGTCACCAGCTTCTTCTTATTTTCGTGCCTGGCGGTTTTCCCGGGATTTTACTTTCGTCCGCACTACTACATTCTTGTGCTGCCGGCGGCCGCGCTGGGTGCGGGAATTGCCGTCAACGCGACACGACAGATATTGCTCGAAAAGCGCTTGGGCACATTCTTTGTGTGGTTGCCAGTGCTCTACTTCGCTGTTGCGTTTGCGATTTCGGTTCGCGCCGAGTGCCGGAAGTACTTTCGCTTAGATCCCGATGCCGCCGCGCGAAAGATGCACGCGGGGGAACCATTCCCGGAGGCGGTCGTCGTCGGCAACTACATCAAAGCGCACTCTACCCAGCACGATACGATTGCGATCTTCGGCTCCGAGCCGGAGATCTGTTTCTACGCGGCGCGCCACTGCGCCAGCAGTTATCTTTACTTCTTCCCCTTGATGGAAAAACAGAAGTTCGCTCGCCAGATGCAGGGCGATATGATGCGACAGATTCGGGAAGCGCGACCGAGATTTCTGGTCTATATCAACGAAGTCCGATCCTGGGGTTCGAATGGCCAAGTGCAGGAAAACCAGGACTTGGTCGATAGGACGTGGGCCTACGCTCACAACGGCTATGAGTTGGTGGACGAGGTGGCGCTTGCGGAGGATCGCGAACACATGTGGGGCGATCACGCGTGCCTGTACATTTTTCAGCGGAAAGAATAGGCCGCGGCCATTGCTGGCCGCGGCTCAAGTCTTAAACTTGCACACCTCGTAGGGTTGCGAGCGACTCCCGACCGGCCTGTTGGCCGATTCCAAGGACTACGCGGCCGTTGATTTGTCCCTTTTTCATCCGATCGAATACGTCGTTGATCGAGTCGAGGGGAAGAGTCTGGATGGTTGCCTTTACCTTGCCTTCCGCGGCGAAGGCAAGACTTTCTTCGAGGTCGAGGCGTGTGCCGACGATGGAGCCGCGCACGGTGTATCCGTTGAGCACGACGTCGAAGATGGAGACGGGGAACTCTCCCGCGGGAAGGCCATTGAGCACGCAGGTGCCGCCGCGCCGCAACATACCGATCGCCTGCTTGAAGGCGACCGTAGAGACCGCGGTCACCAGGACTCCGTGAGCGCCGCCGATCTGTTTCTGGATTTCTGCGGCCGGGTCTTGCGTTTTTGCGTCGATAGTGATGTCGGCTCCGAGCTTGCGGGCGAGAGCCATTTTCTCCGGACCCAAGTCCACTGCCGCGACGTGCAGACCCATGGCCTTGGCGTATTGAATGGCTACGTGCCCCAGACCACCAGCGCCAGAAATTACGACCCACTCGCCAGGACGCGCGTTGGTTTGTTTTAGTCCTTTATAGGTTGTGACCCCGGCGCAGAGAATGGGGGCGGCGTCGACGAAAGAAAGACTGTCGGGAATTCGGCCCAGATAGTCAGCTTGACCCAGGGCATATTCCGCAAAGGTGCCGTTGACCGAGTAGCCGGAGTTCTGTTGTTCGTGGCAGAGCGTTTCCCAGCCCGATAAACAAAATTCGCAGTGACCGCAGGCGCTGTGCAGCCATGCGATGCCTACGCGATCGCCAACCTTCAGATGTGTAACACCGGTGCCGAGGGCAACTACGATGCCTGCGCCTTCATGGCCTGGGATGAATGGCGGAGTTGGCTTGACGGGCCAGTCGCCTTCCGCCGCGTGCAGATCGGTATGGCATACACCAGTGGCAATAATTTCTACCAGAGCCTGACCTGGTCCGGGGGTGGGTACTGGCACTTCTTGAATAACGAGAGGTTTGCCGAATTGCTCGACGACCGCTGCTTGCATGGTTTTTGGAATGGCCATGAATGAATCCTCCTAGGGAACTGGTTTCACTCTATCGGGGCACGATTCGCCGGTCGGTGATCTTAATCACACCTTGTGTTGCGTCCGATCACAAGAAGGAGGTGGGATAAGTTGCTGCGTTTGCGGTGCAAGAGCGCGCAAAGGTAGACTTAATACGCTTGCTGCGAGTCAGGGGAAATTTATGTTAGTCGTCATGAAGGCGCACGCTACCGAAGAACAGGTGCGCGGCGTCTGCCAAAAAATCGAAAAGCTGGGCTATCGCGCACATGCCATGCCGGGCGCACAGCGAACTGCCATCGGCATTACCGGAAATAAGGGCGAGGTCGAGCAGGGCACGCTGGAAGAAATGCCGGGCGTGCAGGAAGTGATCAAGGTTTCAAAGCCCTACAAACTGGTGAGCCGCGATCTGAAAGAAGACAACACAGTCATTCGATTTGCCGGAACTGCGGCTACCATCGGCGGCCCTGGCTTGGCGATTGTGGCGGGACCGTGCGCCATCGAGAGTCGCGAGCAGGCCTTTGCCGTGGCGGAGCGCGTCCACCGCGCCGGAGCGCAGTTTTTTCGTGGCGGCGCCTACAAGCCGCGGACGTCTCCGTATTCTTTTCAAGGCCTCGGCGAAGAAGGGCTGCGCATCATGGCCGAGATTCGCCAGCAGTATGGCATGAAAATTATTACTGAAGCCATCGACAACGAATCTCTTGACCTGGTGGAAGAGTATGCGGACATGATCCAGATCGGGGCGCGCAACATGCAGAATTTTTCTCTGCTGAAGCGCGCCGGGCGGGCGAAGAAGCCGGTGCTGCTGAAGCGCGGCATGTCGGCCACGCTGGAAGAATTCCTGATGGCTGCGGAATACATTTTGAGCGAAGGCAATTACAACGTGGCTCTTTGCGAGCGTGGAGTGCGCACGTTTGCTGACCATACGCGCAACACGCTCGATCTCAGCCTCGTCCCAGCGGTGCAGCGGCTCAGCCATCTGCCGATTTTTGTCGATCCCAGCCATGGCACGGGCAAGCGCAATAAGGTCACTCCACTATCGCGTGCGGCAGTGGCTGTGGGCGCCGACGGATTAATGGTTGAAGTTCACAACAAGCCGGATGAGGCGATGTCGGATGGTCCACAATCGCTGTTTCCCGATCAGTTCGATGAACTGATGAAACAGGTTCGGCAGATCGCGGCGGTTGTGGGCAGGACTGTTCCGGAGATTGGGGTTAGAGAGACCGTGGAGATTGGCAAGTGAGCTGGGAGGATACTGAAGCCGTTCTTTGAACACGTGGTGGTCGGGGCAATTACAGGACATCGTGAAGAGAACTGTAAAGCCTGTGGCCTTTTTCTCGGATCTGGTCCAAGCTAGGGCTCTCGGCCACTCGACCTGATATTTGTTGGAGATTTTGGACTTATGTTTCGGCATACTCGTTTAGTTTTCAATCCGAGCACAGTCGTTTTGGCGGCGGCGCTGCTAGCCCATCCCTGCGGAGTTCTTGCCCAGCGCGGCGGTGGTGGCGGCCACGTTGGCGGCGGTACTGCGGGCGGGGGTGGATTGAGCAACGTCGGCAAAGCCACCGGAGTGGATGATAAAGATGACTTAAAAGATTTTCACGCAGTCATGGCCGTGCAAGCCACCAGCGAGCAGATCGCCGAGTACGCTGTTATGATGAAGAGCACCGAAGTCGCGAGCGCGGAGTTGAAAACGTTTCTGCTTCAACTCGCCAAGGAAAACGGCGCCGCCGAACTTGCCAGTCGAGCCGCCGCGGTTGAGCAGGCAATCGAAAAAGCGCGAACCGAAAATAAAAAGTTCCTCGATGGATTCACCGAGCCGCAGAAATCCGGCCTGAAGGAAATCAGCAAGAGGCTAATCAAAGCGGACTCCGACCTGGCGCAACAAGCGAAGGCGCTCGATCTTGAGGCCGGAAATTCGAAGGCAGTCGGCCAGCCGATCACGGCATCTGCGCAAATCCTCGATCGCGCACTTACCAGTTTCCAGACCCAGCAGATCGGTCTGGGAGAGGAAATGAGCATTGGAAACGGCAAGAGCGGCGCGGATGTCGCGTTCAACCTCGGTCCTGTGAAGCGCACGATTACCGTAGCGAATCAGCCGATCACAATTACAACTTCGGAAGTGATTTCCAATGGCGTCGCGTCGGGCGGCCAAGACACATTCAAACTGCAGCTGACTGCGGATTTGTCCGATCTGCAGCAAAATATTTCAGACGTTCTGCATTCGCAACTCGATAAAAGTGAGCGCTGTGGAGAGTGCGTTGCAATTCAGGGCGCGACCCTCACGCCATCGGAACCTGCCAGTGTGGTGCTTGTGCAACTTCACTTTGAGCGCTGGACTTGCATGGGCAGGGCAGAGAACGAAATGGTCGAGGGCAACGGCGCCTTTGAGGTGAAGCTGATGCCCTCGGTTGGAGACGACGGCGCGTTGTGGCTTACGCCTGAGATCGGACGCGTCGATGCGCAGGGATTGATCGGCGAGTGGCTGCGGTCCGGGGCTGCCGGGGAAAGTTTGCGCGATAAAATCACTGGCTCAATTCTTTCCGCCATCCGCCAAGGCAGTGATTTTAATGCAACGCTTCCTCCTACGGCGCGGGGTAACGCTGCCCTTCACGGCGCGCGCTTTCAGGGTAGCGGCACGGGAAAGCTTTGGGTCGTGCTCGGCGGGGAGATTCGAGTCTCCAACGAGCAGGCAGCGTCACTCATCAGCGAATTAAAAGCAGGCGAATTGAAGGCCGATGAGTCGAAGGCTCCGGAATTGAAAAGACGATCGTCCACGCCTGAAACCATTCAGGAAACCGTGCCCCGCTAGCTTCCGCGCCCGGAACTTCTCTCTGGTACTCTTGTTTCTTCCGGGGAAGCAGCCTTCATCGTGCGAAAACTCCTTCTTATCATCATGGCTCTGGTTCCGCTGCTGGGCGGGGCAGGATGGTGGTATTTCCGTGAGCAGGCTCTGCCCGATTATGGTCCGGCTTACCGCGAATATGCGTACGTGACCAACGGCAAGAGCAACACCGTCAGCGTGATCGATCTGCGCACGTTCGAGCCGGCAAAAACTATTGCGGTTGGAACGGAGCCGACCGGCGTTGCGGCAAATAGCAAAAAAAATGAAATCTACGTGGTCAACACGGGGTCGAACAACGTTAGCGTGATTGATGCGGAGAAGAACGCCGTGGTCGCCACGATCGGAGTTCATGGCAAGCCCTACTTCATCGACGTTTCAGAAGATGGCAAGCGCGCGTACGTGGCGAACTCCGCATCGGCCAATGTGTCGGTGCTCGACCTGGAGAAGCGCGCGCTCATCGGCAATGTGCGCGTAGGCGCTGCGCCGGGGCTGGCGCGGGTTTCGCCCGATGGCGCGACTGTGGTTGTATCGAATCGCGACGACAACACGGTTTCGTTGATCGATGCAAAGCAACTGCGCCTGCGTGCGACTTTGCCGATTTGCCAGCAGCCGGAAGACATCGCCATCCTGCCCGATTCGAGCAAAGCATTCGTGGCGTGCTCGGGCTCGTCGCAGGTGGCATCGATCGCGTTGAAAAATAGCGACGCGACCAGCGACCGGGTGCTGGCATTGCTCGATGTCGGCAAGACGCCCGTGAGCCTGGCGCTCAAGCCAGATGGCGGCGAATTGATCGCGTGCGATTTCGATTCGGGCAGCATTTCGATTATAGAAACCGGAAATGATGAGGTCGGCAGCAGCGCTTTGATCGGGCAAAATCCCACGCACGCAGTGATCACGCTCGACAACTCGCGGTTGTACGCTAGCAACTTCGGCTCCAACAGTGTTGCTGTGTATGACATCGATCTGGGCCGAAGAATCGCGACCGTGGCCGTAGGCAGCCGTCCCGATGGACTGGCCTTGTCGCAGGATCAAAAGTATCTTCTCGTGCTCGACACGCAGGCGGGCGATGTTACCGTGATCCAAAAGCGCACGCCGCGAAAACTGGAGCCAACGGAATACTCGCTTCTGACCATGATTCCGGTGGGCGTGCAACCGAATGCGATCGTCGTGAAGGCGTTTATGATGAGCGGGGCAGTGAAGAAATAATCGGTTAAGCTTTGCAGAAGAAGCTAAGGTGGATTCTAGAATCATGTCGCTGCTCCGAGTCGCCGGATTCTTTTTACGTTGGAGTGAATGACGTCGCCGCAGCGTCAGTGTGGTACATCTAAAAGCTCGGCTTGAAAAAGATCACGGTTGAGCTGGATGAAGGAGAGGGTTGCATCGCGCTGGCTTTTCCGAAGGGAACTCCTACCCCGATTGTCCTCGGTCCTTCGCGCGCAGCAACCGATGGAACCACTCCAATGCTCTATGCGGGCAACATTAACAAGGCCTGGGAGTGGTTGAGTTCCCGGGGTGTAAACGTCGGAGCGGTGCAGGAAGATCGGCAGGGAACACACTATTTCGAGATGCGAGATTTGGAAGGCAATGCGATTGAGATTTCGGAGGAACCTTAGGACTCAAGGCCCATGGCCGTCCTATTGCTCGCTTTGTACAACCGTCTTCGGTGACTACGTTGGAATTTTCAAGATCAGATACGCGCCAATCATCGCGAAGATCAAGTCTGGCGACCATGCGGCCAGCGCCGGCGGCAACTGGCTGATATCCCCCATCGCTTCGAACAAGCGCGATACCACCGTGTAGATCACGGCGATTCCCACCGCCACCGCGACCCCCGTGATCGCTCCCTTCTTGGACGCTGACAGCGAAAATGGAACGGCGAGCACCGCCATGATCAGCGTGATCAGCGGGTAGGAAAGCTTTTTGTTTAACTGCACGCGGAGCTTGACCACGTCGAAGCCGCTCTGCTGCAGGTCGCCGATGTAGCGCCGCAGCTCTTCGTAGTTCATCTCAGAATACTGCTTCACTTCTTTTTTGAAATATGACGGTTCTTCGCTGATCTGAGGAAAGGTGGAGACATCGAAGGTATGAAAGCCGGCGATGGCTGGGCCGCGCAGAGTGCGCTGCCAGCCTTGTTCGTAAATCCATCGGCCCAGTTCTCGGCCCCAGTGGGCGCGGTCAGCGTGGATGCGCTCTGTAATCGCGAAGCTGGCGGGGTCGAGTTGGAAGACGGTGAGGTTGGCGAACTGATCGCGGTCGGCGTCGAAGAACTGGTAATAGTAAATGTCATTGTTCTGGCCGAAAATCCAGCGGCGATCGGGACGAAGATAAGTCTGCGCCGGCTTGCCCTTGATCTGGTTGTGCAGCGCCTCCTGCCGCTTGTTGGTGTGGGGCAGATAGAACTGGTCGGCAAAGAACAGGCCCGCCGCCAGCACCGCGACCGCAACCATCACGGGCGTCACGATGCGGTAAATGCTGGTTCCAGTGGCTTTGATCGCCGTGATTTCGTTCGAGCGGTTCATCAATCCGAATGTGATCAACACCGCCAGCAGCATGATCAGAGGGGCAACGCTGTAGAGCAGGTAAGGAGAAGCGTTCAGCAGATACTCGACGACCACAATCGCCGGCGTCTGGTTGTGCAGTATGTCACCCAGCAACTCGAACAGTGTAAACACCTGCATCAGGACGAGGAATGCCAGCACGATCATCCCGAGGTACAAGAAGAAGTCGCGCAGAACGTAGTCATCGAGCAGGGTAGGGAAGTTGGCGCTGAAGACTTTGTGCCGCGTCGAGGCGCGTTCGAACGCGTTACCGGGGTCTCGACGCCTGCGCCTGCGCTCGAGTGGAGGGACACTCGCCGAAGGCGTTGCTGCCGGCTTGTCGCGCTTCCATGCCAAGCGGATCGCCGACAGCGACAATGGCCGCCGCTCAGCTTGCCACAGAAGAAATAGCGCGGTGGCAAAGAAGACGAGGTTCGCCAGCCACGCTCCGAAAATTGGACTGACCCTGCCTTGCTTGGCGAGCGACACTCCGATCAGAGAAATAAAGTAGTAGATGAAGACGAGCGCAATCGTGAGCACGAAGCCGCCCGACTTGCCGCTCTTTTTCGATGAGAGGCCCAAAGGGATTCCGACCATGGCCAGCACCACGCACGCCGTGGGCAGGGCGAAACGATTGTGAAATTCGATGAGGAACAAGCGAGCCGTGGCCGGATCTGCATTGCTGGCGCGCTCGCGCAGCGCCCGGGTTCCGATCGCCCGGTATGGAACTTGCTCATCCGTCTTGTTCTCTGAGGATGCCAGCTCGATGGGGATGTCAGTCTGGAGGAACGTGGAAATCTGGTAGTGATCGGCTTTCGCTGGATCAGTCTCGTGCGTCGAACCGTTGGTCAGGTGCAGATGCAATCGATCTTGGCCTTCGGGAACGAGAATTCCTTCCTTGGCCAATGTGATGGACGGATTGGATGGATCAGAGATGTCGGCGAGAAAAACATCGTTCCAGACCGCCCCACCTTGTGCGCTATGCACGTCCTGCACGTAGAGCACGAGCTTGGGGAAGCCTTCATAGAAAACGCGGGGTTGCACTTCGTAGGAGACTTGCGAGCCTTTGAGCTGATCTTCGAGGCGACCGAGCGAGGCGAGCGACCACGGCGCGAGGTAGAGGCCGTTGAGCAGCGCGAGCCCCCATGCGGCGGTGACAAAGATTGCGAGCACGCGGCCGAAACTCCATACGCCCATGCCGCTGGCGCGCATGGCGGTGATTTCACTGTCGGCGGCGAGCCGGCTCAGCCCGATGAGAATCCCCACCAGCACGCTCATCGGGATCGTGTACGTCAGGGCGAAGGGTACGGTGTAGAAAAAGATTTGCGCGACGCTCGGTAAGGGCGCGCTGGCGCGGACAACTAGTTCCAGGATGCGGCCTAGATCGCGGGTGAAGAGAACAAAGGTGAAGATCGCCGCGCCGATAAGGGCGTGCGAGGTCACTTCACGGAGGATGTAGCGGGTAAGAATCCGCATGATGGTGCTAGAGGGCAGGATAGCACTAAAGAGCAGTTGCCAGCTTCCAGTCGCCAGCCGCCAGCCCTATGACTGGGGGAGTGAAAATTATTGACGCAGGCGCCAACTATCCCGCTTTCAGAAACAACGCACCCAGCGGCGGCAGCGTTAGCTTCAGCGAATAGGGACGGCCGTGGGCGGGTACTTCTTCGGCGTGGACTCCGCCGAGGTTGCCTACGCCGGTGCCACCGTATTCGCGTGCGTCGCTGTTGAGGAGTTCGCGCCAGTAGCCTCCGGCGGGCACGCCTATGCGATAGCCTAGGCGCGGGATCGGGGTGAAGTTGCAAACTATTAGAACTGTATCTTTCGGAGATTCGCTCTTGCGCAGCAGCGAAATCGTGCTGGTCAGGTTGTCGTTGCAATCGACCCACTCGAAACCGGCGGCATTGTTGTCGAGCAAGTGCAGCGCGGGCTCGCTGCGATAGACGCGGTTCAACTCTCCAACCCAATTCTGCATGCCACTGTGAACTGGATACTGCAGCACGTCCCACTCCAGGCTGCTGTCGTGCCCCCACTCGCGAACCTGCCCGAACTCATCGCCCATGAACATCAGTTTCTTGCCGGGTTGTGCGTACATGTATGCGAACAAGAGCCGCAGGTTGGCGAAGCGCTGCCATTCGTCTCCGGGCATCTTGCCGATCAGCGAGCCTTTGCCGTGCACGACCTCATCATGCGAAAGCGGCAGCACGAAATTCTCCTGGAACGAATACAACATGCGAAAGGTCAGCTTGCTGTGATGATATTTGCGGTGAATGGGATCTTGCCTGAAGTATTCGAGCGTGTCGTGCATCCATCCCATATCCCACTTCATGCCGAAGCCCAGGCCGCCGAGATACACCGGCTTCGAAACCATGGGCCATGACGTGGATTCTTCTGCCGTGGTCTGGATGTCGGGATGTTCTTTGTAGGCTTCCTGATTAAAGCGGCGGAGGAAGTCGATGGCTTCGAGGTTCTCGCGTCCGCCGAATTTGTTGGGGATCCACTCGCCCTCTTTGCGCGAGTAATCGAGATAGAGCATGGAAGCGACTGCATCCACGCGCAGGCCGTCGATGTGATACTTGTCGAGCCAGAACATGGCGCTCGACATCAGAAAGCTGCGAACTTCGCTGCGTCCGTAGTTGAAGATGTGCGTCTTCCAATCGGGATGGAAACCCTGGCGCGAATCCGCATGCTCATATAAGTGCGTGCCGTCGAAATAGGCGAGGCCGTGCGCGTCGGAAGGGAAGTGCGACGGCACCCAGTCG
>Ga0182024_10009336_pt1 | contig 20316 bp, 15 predicted proteins | sample P32metaG_FD_120480 | JGI IMG/M metagenome (GOLD analysis project Ga0182024, IMG submission 120480) | Permafrost microbial communities from Stordalen Mire, Sweden - P3-2 metaG (Illumina Assembly) | ecosystem: Environmental > Terrestrial > Soil > Wetlands > Permafrost | place: Sweden: Stordalen... | reverse complement strand
TTACCGCGAAGAGGAGTTCAAGTGAGTTTGCTAAAGCGGCGGTGCAGTTTGATGAGTAAAACCGAAACTTAATCCCGTTTCTTCCACGCTATTTTCCCTAAGTCTTCTTAGCGCCCTTCAGAAGAGAATCTAAATCCGTTCCGATCTGCGGCGCGTTGCTGCCAACCTCGACGCCTCCCTTAAAGTAGGCGCCTTCCTCGATGATGATCTTGCCGGTTGTTATGTCTCCTACGATGGAGGCGCTTTTCATAATTTCAATTCGGTCGGCGGCGCTGATATCGCCGGTTACTTCTCCGGAGATCACCGCTTCCCGGGCGACGATGTCGGCATTCAAGTGCGCGCTCGGTCCCACGGTAAGCCGAAATCCGCCAATGGAAACCAGTCCCTCGACCCTACTGTCCAGCTTGAGGTCCTCGTTCCCGGAAATTTCGCCCTTAATTTGCAGGCCCGGTCCCAAGTAGGAGATTGTGCGTCCAGTGAAACTTGGACCACTTTGAGGGGTGGAAGGACCGCCTTGCGTATCTTTGTTGGTCTGCATTATGCCTTCCCTTCGCTGAATCCAAAATCAATCTTCATAGAAATGCATTCACAGCTTAGGCAGCTAATCACACGGAGGCAAGGCAGGGTTTCGGCCGAGTTGCCAGTTCTGCACTCCTGCCAAGTTATCTTTCCGAAAAAAGGAGCTCCTGGGACTCGGCGCATCTAAGCGATCCAGATAAACGCTGTGGTGCGCCTGGCAAATTCCCTTTATCGAATTTGTATACCAGCTTTTCCCCTTCCTGGCAGTTGGCCACGGGTCTGTTTCTGATTGCAGTGTTAACCAGGAGTTTACGCCCTGCAGACGCGATGCTTGCCCGTGGGAACGTAATTCACCACTATCCTATTTGCCCCATCGTAGCGTAGGAATCTGGAATGAAAGCCGATTTGGCCCTGTCTTGCTTGGCCAGTACTCGGTAGAGGTCGACAATGAGAAGGGAAATAATCGGACGACTCACCTTTGCCGTGATCGCGCTTGCTACCTGCGCGCACGGCCAAGACCAGCCCCTTAAGGTGAAGGGCGGCCATCAGCTGGGAGAAACCGCCGAGCAGTTCTTCGCCGAAGGTCAGGAAAAAGAGGCGCTCACCGCATGCGCGACGGGAAATTTCAAAAGCGTGGACAAGTCGATCAGACGTGACGTGAAGAAAAGCTGCGACGAACTCGCCGAGACACGCCAGCTAACAATGGACGGCAAGCGTAAGGATTACCAAAGTGGCGGCGACCCATCCGAGCTGCGGACGGACACCTTCACATTCGACGGCGGTCGCCTCGTGAAGGTAGAACTGGTCTATTCCATTCCAAGCGCGGAGTTCAACTATCGTGGTCATTCGTTCAAGGAAATCTTTGAGGGAGCAATTCAAGCCTACGGGCCGGCCACGAGCGAGAGTACCAGTCCGAAGCAAGACGCCTACGGCGTCCCGTACCTCGCGCATCGTGAACTCTGGGTCATGCCGAGCGCTGCGATCCTCATCACCGAGCAGCCCGGTCCGGGCGGTTCGACAACTCTGGCCGCGTTCACACGCGCGGAGTATGATCGTACGGCGGCTGCGGGTGCACCTAAGCCAGCCAATGCCCTCGAGTAACTTTCTCTCCTCACAGTGCAGCGTGCGACTCTTGGCAAGAAATCCAAATGCGGTTTAGCCATCGAGGCAGAAACGCAGCAGGTCCAATTCCGCTACTCGGGACTGAACGCCAGCAGCACGTTCCCAGGAACGCCCCCGTTTCGCGGATACCCTGACGTGATGAACACCATGCCGTTGACCACCACGGCTCCTGGACCATCGATCGAGCCCCCGCGGCCCTTCGCGCCGTTCACTGTTTCGAAATCGCGCATGGTGTTGAAATCCCACAGAAGCTCCCCGTCTTCAGCGGAGTGCGCTCGAATGTGCCCATCGGTCGAGGTCGCAAATACCACGCCGGGAATTTCCGTCACCGCTCCTGGTTGAGAGGGACTGCATCCCTCAGGGGAGCCTTCCGGACAGGGCGGCGCCGCAACATGCCACTCCTGGCTGCCGTCAACCAGCCGCAGCGCCGTGAGGCCGCCACCCAAGTTCGGGTCGAGCCGGGCACGGCGCGTGTCCGTCAGGCTGGTCTGCGGCAAGCGCTTGACATCGGAGACCGTCGCGAACACGTGCAGCCCATCCGTGGCCATGCCCCATTGCACGCCGCCGTTCGTGCCGCCCTTCCCCACGCGTGTCTGCCACACGACTTCTCCCTTTTTCATCGGATCGAGCGCCCAGACGATTCCTGATTTCTGCCCGGCCAGCAGCAATTCGCGGCCATCCGGCGCGTGGGTCAGAATCGGTGAAGAGCCAAAATCGAAATCCGGGCCGCATTTCGAAGGGTTGCCGGCGCATGTCCCATTAAAAACATCCTGAGCGGTCAACTGGCGGGACCAGACGATGCGCCCGGTAGACAGATCGAGTGCAAGCACGGCGTCGCTCGTGTCTGTCGCGGGCGCCGAATAATTGTCTCCAGTGCCCACGTAGAGCAGGTTGCGCTTTGCGTCCACCGTAGGCGTAGACCAGACCCCGACTCCTGAAGGTCCAAAATCTGTGGTCCCGCGTGAACTCTTGCCTGTCTCCACCGGCGTCCCAGTCATCCAGGTCTTCCACAGCTGCATGCCATCGCGAATACGCAGCGCCACCACGCTTCCACGAAAAGTGCAGCAGTCGTATTCGGCATCAGCGGAGCGCGTTTCTTCCCACGATGCCACTGGCACATAGACCGTTCCGCCATGCACGGCAGGTCCGCCGGTGAGCCGCGTCGAATCGTGCGTTTCCACCTGGACTTTCCAGAGCAGTTTGCCCGTTTCCGCCTTCACCGCGTAGAACCAGCCCGTCATGTCCCCGAAAAGCAGCGCGTGCTGGCTGCCGAGCGGCACCTCAACAATCGAAGACCGCATAGGACCGTTGGCCTGAAACACCCACTGGAGGCAGCCCGTCTCGGCGCGCATCGCGTGGACCAACCCGCCGGCGCTCCCGACAAATACCTGGCCGTCGATTACAGTGGGTGGCGCGAATGCCGACGAGTCGCCATCGAATCCAAAAGCCCATTTCAGCTTGAGCCCGCGCACCTGATCGGTGGTCAGCCGCGCCGAATCGCCCGGCTGAAACCGCGCATTGTTCTGTCCAGGACTCCACCCATTCCATGATGTCTTTGGCCTGGCGGCCAGCTTCACACTGCGGTCCGCGCAGAAGGCGGCAGCAGGTGGCCCTTCCACAGGCGCGTTTGTCCCCAAGTAGGAAGCTACGGCCACGCGGTCTTCCCTGCTGATCGTGAATGCGATAGCCATCATTGGCCCCGCATCCAGCGCACGAAGGATTCGCGCCGAGGGCATCTTCTGCAGCGCCTCTCGAGGAGGGATCCGATCGTTGACTTGCTCGTGGCACATCGCGCAGCGCTTCTGATAAACGGCTTCGCCAGAGGAAGCCGCGAGCAAAGGACTCGCACACAAGACCAAAGGTAATAAGAACGCGATGCGTTTCACGAGCGGGACCATATCATGGCGGCGGAATTCGTGTCCAGAAAAGCGCCCGCTTTATTCAGCGCTTATTTCGCGCAGCGAGGACAAAATGATGCAAAATCGTGGCGGAGCAAACGCAGCGAATGCTGAAGCTCGGAATCATTCTGACCGCCGCGACCGTGACGATTCTCGTCGTGGAATTTTTTCGAGCGCGGCGCAGGTCATTTCCCGCGCACGGTTGGCTCGGCCTCGCCGCGCTCGTCTCCGCGGAGTACCTGATGTTTCACGGCATCGAACCGGCGGCGACTTATTTTAGCCCGGTGGCGTGGACGTCGTACATTTTGATCGCCGATGCGGCAGCGTTCGCCATCTCCGGCCGTTCGCGGCTGCGCGAAGAGCCGCTCGGCCTGCTGAAAATGGCCGCTCTTTCGATTCCGCTGTGGGTGATTTTTGAGGCGTACAACTTGCGCCTTGCGAACTGGGCGTACGTCGGACTGCCCCAAGGTCAAATCGAAAGGTGGATCGGCTACGGCTGGGCGTTCGCCACGATCACGCCGGGAATTTTCATGACCGCGGCGCTCATCGAATCCTTCGGCTGGTTCAAAGAGGAATCGCGCCCGCTACGTTTTGGCCGCGCGACGGAGACGGCTTTCATCGTGGTCGGTGCCGCGATGCTCATCGTGCCGCTGCTTGTCCCAGCGCGCGCCGCCGCATATCTCTTCGGCCTCGTCTGGCTCGGCTTCCTGTTTCTTCTCGAGCCAATCAACCACCGCCTCCACTTGCCTTCCCTGGAAGGAGATCTCGCGCGCGGGCATCGCGGACGGCTGTACTCATTCCTCGCCGCGGGATGGGTGTGCGGCTGGCTGTGGGAATTCTGGAATTACTGGGCTCGCGCCGGATGGATTTACACGTTTCCAATCGGCCAGCAGTGGAAAATATTCCAGATGCCCGCGCCTGGCTACCTTGCTTTCCCGGTGTATGCGCTAGAATGTTTCGCGATGTACGTGAACGGCGCGTGGCTCCTCAGCCCGAAATATATCGCCGAGAAAAAATATTCGGAATAGCCGGATGCGCATTCCAAGCCGATACTTCCGCGTCTTGTACTGCCTGGCGATCGCGCTGGTAGCAACACTTTTGCCGCAGGCGGCGCGCGCCTCCGAACTCGATATCCCCCCCGACGCAAAAGAAGCCATCAACCTGATGTACCTGGGCAAGACGCAGGAAGCCATCGCTCTCGCCCACAAACTCGAAGCCGCGCGGCCCGATCATCCGCTCGGCTATCTCATCGAAGCCGACGTGCTCTGGTGGAATATTTATTGCAAATGGTCGGAACGAAAATACAACACGATTGACGCCTGGAGCCACCCGCGTCCCGCCGACGCCGACGACAACGCGGAGCTCGCGCTCGCCGATAAAGTGTCACGCCTCGCCGAAGCTGGCATTGCCAAGTCGGACACCGCCGAAATGGAACTGTATGCGGGATTGGGTTACGCATCGCGCTCTCGACTCCTGGCTCTGCGTTACGAGAAAATGCCGGTCGCCCGTGCGGGCGTCGAGACACGCAAACACTTGCTGCGATGCCTCGAACTCGACCCCAATATGGCGGACGCCTATTTGGGCCTCGGGCTCTACAACTATTACGTCGACACACTCTCGGCCATGGCCAAAATTCTGCGCTTTTTCATGGGCATTCCGGGCGGAGACAAGCGCGAGGGATTGCGCCAACTCGAAATCGCGTCCACAAAAGGCGAATTGACGCAGATGGAGGCGCGCTTCAACATGGCCAAGAGTTTGCGCAACTACGATTTCGATTACGCGCGCGCCGAGCAGGCCGCCGCGCCCCTCGTCGCCCAGTACCCGGGAAATTGCATCTTCCTGCTGCTTGCAGGCGATCTCGAGCAGAAACTTGGCCATAAAGAGGAAGCTGCCGCGAGGTTCCGCGCTGCCACCTCCTCTTCCTGGGAAGAGGCCGCTTGCGCGGAGCGTGCCCATAGACTCGCGCTCGAAGCCCTCGCTTCGATTGGTGCAAAGTGACGAGCGTTTGCGTAGTACAGGCATCCGCCGCGGTCGACGCCTGTGCTACTAAAACCGTTCGAATCAGAGCTTCCCTTCGGGCAACGGGTTGGCGCTCGCTGTGCATCTCACGACTGCTGCGGTAAGCTGTGTGGGGGTGCTCCGGGTTGACTTGAGCGTCCTCCGGTGGTATCAGAAACAGGCCGGTTTGGTGGGGGTTCTTCCTAATTCTAGGGCGCGGGCTGCGTTTTTGCGATGAATGCTTCACCTCCCAGTGGTGAAGGTGATGCGTAGAGCCTGCCGAAAACTGAATCATCGCTGACTTCCTCAGCACCCGGATTGATCAAATAGCTTTTTCCCCTGTCCCGAATCCGGGCAGGATGGCTCGCGAGGAGCGTGTTCGGATGTGTTCGCGCAAGTGGCTAATTGTGGCGTTGGTGGCGTGTGGGCTGGCGTCCGCCTGTTCCGAATACAACACGAACCTTTCCATCCAGACATCCTCCTCCACGCTGGCGTTCCTAAGTCCTAGCACCGCGGTCGTGGGCGGCCAGGGCTTCACGATTACGGCCAATGGAGCAGGCTTTGTCACCGGTGCTCTGATTCTGTGGAACGGCACCCCTCTGACGACCACTCTTGTCAGTGGCGTCCAGCTGACAGCGCCGGTTCCTGCGTCGGACCTTACTGCTGTGGGAACCGTGCAGGTCGCCGTCCAGATTCCCGGCTCGGCTCAGTCCGCTACACAAAACGTGAACAACACGACGACGACCGAAGTGTCAAACGCTGTCCTCTTTATGATAAACGCGGCGCCGGGAACACCGCCCGCGATCACTTCGCTGTCCGCTTCCACAACTTCGGCGGCCTCCACGTCGTTTTGCAGCTCCCAGGGTTTTACGCTGACGGTGACCGGCACGAATTTCACGAGCGATGCGATTGTGAATTGGAATGGGACGGCGCAACCAACCAACTTCGTGAGCGCAACGCAGCTTACCGCCTCAATTTCCGCAGCACAGGCCGCATTTCCCGGCCCCGTTGTAGTGACGGTTTCGAATTCGATTGGCACATCGGGCTCTCTGGCCTTTACCCTTTCCACTCCCACGACGGCGCTTGCTGCTCCCGCGATCAGTTCGTTGTCGCAAAATTCCGCTGCTGCCGGCAGCGCCACGGTTACGTTGACCGTGACCGGCACGAACCTTCTCCCTTGCTCCGTCGTGCAGTGGGTGAATCCCAGCCCCAGCAGCGTCACGTCACCCCTGACAACCACTTACGTCAGCGCGACACAACTTAGCGCGACGATCCCGGCTGCCGACTTTCTGGCAATGGGAACGGCACAGATCGAGGTTCTCACGATAGGGCCGGGCGGCGGCACATCCGGAGAGCTCCCATTCACAATTCTTCCGCCGACCATCACTTCCTTGTCGTCCTCTACGACTTCGTCGAACACAACGCCGTCGTGTAGTCCTACGGGATTCACCCTGACTGTGAACGGCACAAATTTTGTGACTGGTTCGGTAGTGGATTGGAACGGTTCGGCGCGCACAACGACCTTCGTCAGCTTGACGCAACTGACCGCCATCATTCAGGCGCCGGATATTGCCTCCGCCGGGACAGCTTCGATTACGGTATCCAATTCCGGTGTTAGCTCCGCTGCCGCATCCTTCACGATTTCGGCATCGACACTTTCGACGCCGACGCTCACATCCCTATCGCCGGCGGGAGCAACCGCTGGAACCGTGGCGTTCCCGCTGATCATCACCGGCTCGAATTTTCTTCCGTGCTCGAGCGTGCAGTGGGTGGACACAAGCAACAACTTGACGCAACTGACCACCACATACGTCAGCCCAACCCAATTGAGCGCGTCGGTGACGGCTGCGAATCTCACCGCGGTCGAAACGGTAAACGTCGCAGTTTCCAATCCTGCCGCAAGCGCAAACACATCCAACGCAATCTCATTCCCAATTGTCCTTCCAACCATCACGTCGCTTTCGGCGTCCTCGACAACGTCGAATTCAACACCGGCCTGCAGCCCCGCCGGCATCACGCTGACTGTGAACGGCGCCAACTTTGTGCCGAATGGACTTGTGGTGAACTGGAACGGCTCGCCGCGCCCGACAACTTTTGTGAGCGCTACTCAGCTCACCGCCGCGATCTCGGCCACGGACACAGCTTTCCCGGGACCTGCAACTGTTACCGTGTCGAGCATAACGATTCCATCTTTGGCTTCTGTGTCCTCGCCCTTTACGATTGCGCCTTCCACGACGCCGCTTCCCGTGCCTGTTATTGCGACGCTCTTGCCATCCAACACGCCTGCCGGATCCGCTGCATTCATGCTGGGCGTGGACGCCAGTAACACGGGCGGAGGCAATTTGGCGCCATGTTCCGTTGTCCAGTGGAATGGAAGTCCACGCACCACAACATTCACCAGCCCGACGGGATTGAATGCGGCAATTTCAGCGGCCGATGTCGCCAGCGCTGCAATGGTTCCAGTCACCGTATTCACCCTCACGGATGGAGGAGGCGGAGGCACGTCGAACGCGCTGACCTTCACCGTGTTTAATCAGGCGCCCTCCCCCGCCGTAGGGATCGTCTCGCTTGCGCAAGCCGCGCGGGCCACGTCCTCAGCTACCGTCGGGTCGCCCTCGCTCGCCACGCCGACTATGAGCGCGGACAAGCGCTACGCCGTGGTCGTGCTGGCTTCGACCGACGGCGTGACGGAAATTCCCGGAACGCCTGAAAATATCTTTGTGCGTGACACTTGCACGGGCGCGCCCGCGGGCTGCGCGCCTTCGGTGACGCTTGCTTCCGTCGGATTGAATAGCAATCCCGCCGACGGCGACAGTATTTCACCCTCGATCAGCGCGGATGGGCGCTACGTCACGTTCCTTTCGTCCGCGATGAATTTGGTGGATAGCGATACGAATGGCGTCGTGGATGTATTTGTCCGCGACACCTGCGCGGGCGCGCCCTCAGGCTGCTCGCCTGCGACGCAGCGCATTTCCGTTGCGAGCGATGGAACGCAAGCGAATGGCGCGAGCACTTCGGCGACGATCAGCGCCACGGGCCGCTACGTCACTTTCGAGTCCGCCGCGACCAACCTCGGCTCTGCCTCATCTACCGCGTCCGGAATTTTCCTGCGCGACACCTGCACCGGAACGGCCACGCCCTGCACGCCTTCCACGCAGCCGCTGGATTAGCTTTCAGTAGCGCAGGCTGCAGCCTGTGGGTTTCCGCCATCCCGGCAAAACTGAAATCCACAGGCTGCAGCCTGCGCTACTCAAGAGGAAGACCCCTCAATCCGGCAAAAGAAAAACGCGATCCGCGGCGAGCTCCATCGCCCAGGGCTGCGGAAGATCCCGGAACGATTCCCACTCCTGCTTGAAGACTTCAGCCTGCAAATGAAAATCAGCCGGATTCGCGGGCGGCGTGCCGATGCGCAGGTCAAGCGTGACGCGGAAAGGCGTCTCCGTCATCGACGCGAGCCAGCAGGAAAACATGTTTACGGAATTTTCCGAATTTAATTTATCCGCCGGGTGCACGCGAACATGATGCGCGCGGATCGCCACATGCCCCGGCGGCTTCGCGAGCTCCTGCGCGACGCGAAGCGTGCAGCTCCAATCGAACGCTTCAATTCGCCCATCTGGCAAACGCCGCGCCCGGGAAAAATTCTTGCACCCGGTGACGCGCGCAACTTCGAGCGTAGGTGGATGGCGGAAGATTTCTTCCTTGGGGCCTTGCGCCGCCACGCTTCCATTGGCCAGCACAACTAGTTTTTCGCAAACGCGGTACGCCTCTTCGAGATTGTGGCTCACGAACAACGTCGACCCGCCGTAACTCGCCAGCGTATCGCGCAGTTGGCGCTCGAGAGAGCCTCGCAGATGTGTGTCCAGCGCGGAGAATGGTTCGTCCAGAAGCAGCGCGGCCGGCTCGATGGCGAGCGCGCGCGCCAACGCCACACGCTGCTGTTCGCCGCCGGAAAGCGTCGCGGGGTAGCGGCCTGCAAGCCCATCGAGATGCGCGGCGGCAAGCTGTTCCGCGACGCGCCGATTCCTTTCAGCATCAGGCACACCGCGCAATCCGAACGCGATATTTTCCGCCACGTTCAGGTGTGGGAACAGGGCGTAATTCTGGAAGAGCAAGCCAACGCGGCGCGCACGTGCAGGCACATCGATGTGCTGCTCGGAATCGAACAGCACGCGTCCGTGCAGCACAATGCGCCCGCGGTCCGGCGTCTCCAGCCCCGCAATCGCCCGCAGCGCCATCGTCTTGCCGGAACCGGAAGGCCCAAGCAAGCCGAGCGGCGCCCCGTCAGCCGTAAATTCGACGGCAAGCCGGAATCCCGGCACGCTTTTTTCAATCGCAACTTCGAGTGACATGTGTTCTCAAGTAGCACAGGCTTCAGCCTGTGGGTTTCCGTCGTCGCGACAAGATGGAATCCCACAGGCTGAAGCCTGTGCTGCTAAAACCTCCGCCACAAACTCAACGCCCGGCGATTCGTGCCGTAAATAATTGTGAGGACGAAAAAAGAAAACAGCAGCAGAACCAGCGCCGTCCGATTCGCCGCATCGTAATTCGCGGCCTGCACCTGATCGTAAATGTCGATCGAAACCGTGCGCGTCACGCCGGGAATGTTCCCGCCGACCATCAGCACTACGCCGAATTCCCCGATGGTATGCGCGAAGCTCAACACGATTCCCGTGACGGCTCCGGCCGCGGAGAGCGGCAGGATCACGCGAAAAAATGTCGAGAGCCGCGACGCTCCGAGCGTCCACGAAGCTTCGATCAGGCGGCGGTCCACCCCTTCAAATCCGGCAGAAAATGGCTGCACCGCGAACGGAAGGCTGTACAGCACGGACGCAACAAGCAATCCGCCGAACGTGAACGGAAGCGTGTGGCCGAACCACGACTCCCACACCCGTCCGGCAAAATGGCGCGGACCAAGGCCCACAAGAAGGTAATAGCCCAGCACCGTTGGAGGCAGAACGAGCGGCAGAGCCACAATCGCTTCGACTAGAAATTTCCAGCGCCAGCGCGAGAACGTGACCCAATACGCGATCGGCAGTCCCGCGGCGAGAAGAATTGCCGCGACGCAAACCGCCAGCTTCAGCGAAAGCGCAATCGCCTCCCAGTTCAAGGTTTCCCCCTGGTGGGAATCTTGGCGGGAAGCACGAATCCATATTGCTCGAGTAGAGCAGCTGTCGCGGGTTTCTTGATTGCGAATATTCTCCAAATCCTCTTCATCTCTGGACCGCCTGAATTTACATTCGCACGATCATGACTTCCGTTGATTTAATGAGGGCCGCCGCGGTCTGCCCCTTTTCAAGTCGCATTTCGCGCGCGGCATCCGCCGTGATGATTGACGAAATGCGCTGCCCGCCAATCGAAAGTTTCACTTGCGCCAGGAGGCCGCTGTAGCGCACTTCCACAATCCGGCCGACCAGCTGATTGCGCCCGCTGATGCGGCGAAAATTGCGCCTCCCGGACAGGATGTCTTTTTCCTCCGTGCGCGGCAGAAAGCGTTCGATCTCGGATGCGGGAATGCGATGATGCCCGCCGGCGGTTCGTATGCTCTGCAATTTCTTCTTGTAGATCCACTGCTTGAGCGTGGGATAACTGATCCCCAGCGATCGCGCGGCGTCGCGGGGACTGAGCAATTCTTCGGATTGCACGATTACCTCCAGAAAATACATTTATACCCGAATTATATAGGGTATGTAAATGCGGATTAATACGGTTTAGTGGCACAGACTTCAGCCTGTGGGGTCCCGCAAGAGCTCCCGGGCGTTGATTTCATTCGCGAATACGGGGAGCACCCACGGCGCGGCCTGAAATCACCGCCCGAAAACCCACAGACTGAACAGGCTGCGGAAAAAATGCCTTGTTCTGTCATTCTGAGCGAAGCGAAGAATCTCTCTTCGATTTAAGTATAGGAAAAGAACCAAGGAGAGATTCATCGCTTCGCTCAGAATGACGGAGTTTTAAGTTTTTCAGCAGCCTGTGAAGTCTGTGCTACTGCTCCCCCGGCGCAAAGGCAAGCAGGACATTGCCCGGCATTCCGCCGTTCCGCGGATATCCCGAGTTGACGAACACCATGCCGCCCGCAACGACCGGACCGGCGCCGTCGATCGAACCGCCCTTGGCAGGCACTCCATTCACCGTGGAATAAGTCTGGCCGGCCGTATCGAAATCCCAGAGCATCGCGCCGTCTTCGGTGCTGAACGCCCGAACGTGCCCGTCGAGCGACGGTGAGAATACAACGCCGGGTATTAGAGTGAGCGCAGCGCCCTGTCCCGGACTGCAGCCTGGCCGAGGCGGATCGCACGGATAGCTCGGAGCGAACCATGCCTTAGACCCATCTTCGAGATGCAGCGCTGTCAGCCCGCCGCCCTTCGCGGGATCGAACGTCGCGCCTCCCACTGGCCCCGCGGTGTTCATCACGCCGGTCGTGTCGTTCACGGCCGCATACAATTTCTGTCCGTCGGTGGCCATGCCCCACTGCACGCCGCCGTTCAGTCCACCTTTGCCAACGCGCGTCTGCCAGAGAATTTTCCCTTTCGCATCCGGGTCAAATGCGTAGACTATGCCGGCTTTTTGTCCTGCAACCAGAATTTCCTTGCCGTTCGGCGCGCGGACCAGGATTGCCGAAGAACCAAAATCGTAGTCCGGCCCGTTCGTTGAGGGGCAGTTCACTCCTTTATTCCGGCAGGACGAATTATAGGCGTCGTTCGCGAGCACCTGCTGGGACCACACGATGCGTCCTGTTTTCAGGTCGAGCGCCATCACGGCATCGCTGGTAGTCGTTGCGGGGACGGAGTAATTGTCGCCGGTTGCCACGTACAGTAATCCCCTCTTGGTGTCCACAGTTGGGGCGGACCATACCGGTGCACCGGAAGGCCCCCACTGCGCCGTGCCGGCACTAGTTGTGCCCGTTTTCTGTGGTGCGTCCACCGTGTACGTTTTCCAAATTACAGAGCCGTCGCGAACGCGAAGCGCCGTGACGCTGCCGCGAAACGTGCAGCACACGTACTGAGGATCGTGCGATCGCGTTTCCTCCCACGACGCGGCCGGAATGAATACGACGCCGTTCAACTCCGCGGGCGAACCCGTCAACCGCGCCGCTTCGTTTTCATCGATTCGCTTCTTCCAAATCAAGTGGCCGGACTTGGCGTCCAGGGCATAGGCCCAGCCGATCAGGTCCGTGACCACGAGTGAAGTCGCCGAACCGCTCGGAATGGGACGGATGGCCGCGCGCACCGGGCCATTGGCCTGAAACACCCAGTGTATGCAGCCCGTCTTGGCATCCACGGCTTCCACCGCGCCGCTGGCGCTGCCCACAAACAGCGTGCCGTTCACAACCGTCGGCGCCGCGAAGGCTGTAACGTCGCCGGGAAAGCCAAGCGCCCATTTCAACTTCAGATGCCGAACCTGTTCTGGCGTGAGACCCGCGCGATCGGCTGTCTGATAGCGCGCATTGGAGGCGGACGGGCTCCACCCTGCCCATGTATCGCTTGCGGGTCCGGACAGGATGGAAATATTGGCGGAGCAAAATGCGCTGGCGGGCAGCGGTGATTCTTCCGTCTTCGTTCCCAGAAAGTTCGCGACCGCCTCGCGCTCTTCGCGCTTCATGGGGTACGCCACGGCCATCATCAATCCAAAATCGAGCGTCCGCATAATTCGCGCGGCGGAGAGCTTCTGCAAAGCGTCCCGTGAAGGCGCGCGCGAGCCGGCTTGATTGTGGCAAGCCGCGCATCGCTTTTGATAAACATCGGCACCCGACACAGAGGACTGCGCAGACGGAGAGGCGGGCGCAGAATTCTGCGCCCCAGGTGCCGGGATCGCGCAAACAAGCGCGACTAGCATCGTGATTGGAAAACGCAATCTCGCGGAAGCGATGCGACGTCTCATTGGATTTTTCCTTTACGGAATGAAAGTCACGGGAATCTTACGATATTTTATGCGACTGCGTGGGAGGAACCTTGAGTGGCGCAGGCTTCAGCCTATGGGGGTTAGTCCTTCCAGGGACCATCACCCACAGGCTGAAGCCTGCGTCACAAAACCCTCAATTGCTCAGGCTGTTTCGGCATAGCAGACGCGCAAAGGGAATTGCCCGCGATATTTGTGGCGAGAAAGAATCTCTAAACGTGCGCAGCGGCTTCCTGCTCGAACGCGTGATAAGACGAACGCACCAACGGTCCTGACTCGACGTGCGCAAACCCCATCTGCTCGCCGAGTTTCTTGTACTCGGCAAATTCATCGGGATGAATGTAGCGCACGATGGGCAAATGCTCGCGCGTGGGCTGCAGATACTGGCCCAACGTCAGAATGTCGGTGCCTTGCGCGGCCAGATCCTGCATCGCCGAGAGAACTTCCTCGCGCTCTTCGCCCAGGCCAAGCATCAGCCCTGTTTTGGTGGGCATCTCCGGCGCCAGAGATTTCGCGCGGCGCAGCAATTCAAGCGATCGGCCATAGACCGCGCCCTTGCGCACTTCGTGATACAGCCGCGGAACTGTTTCCGTGTTGTGGTTCAGAACGTCCGGGCGCCCGGCAATCACGGTTTCCAGCGCGTCCCAGTCACCGCGAAAATCGGGGACCAGCACTTCCACTTTGCAGGCCGGAACACGCTGGCGAATTTTGGCAATCGTGCGCGCGAAGATGGCTGCGCCTCCGTCAGGCTGGTCGTCGCGGTTGACGGAAGTCACAACGGCGTAGCGCAATCCCATGCGTTCCACCGCCTCGGCCACGCGCCCCGGTTCCTGCTCATCCGGAGGCCCCGCCGGCTTTCCTGAAGGCACCGCGCAGAAGCCGCAAGCCCGAGTGCAGATGTTTCCCAGAATCATGAACGTCGCCGTTCGGTGCTCCCAGCATTCGCCCATATTCGGGCACCGCGCGCTCTCGCACACGGTGTTGAGTCCCAGCGTCCGCATGATGCGCTTTAGTTCCTGGTAATTCGGCCCGTTGAAGAATTTGACGCGTAGCCATTCCGGCCTCGGATGGGATGTTGGATCGAGTGCCCCACCCGGCGTTGGAGCAGGAACTGAATTCGAAATGATGTGAAATGGCGAAGCCATCTAGGAGACTCTCGAACGTCCATTCTAAGCGCAGCTCCGAAGAGACACAAGCGCAACGGTCGACGGACGTTGTCAACAAATCCAAAACTGGAGCAGGTCCCGAAGGGACGAAGGACTGTGGCCCATGGCTGGATCAGTGGGGAAAACGGGATTGGTCTGCCAATAAGCCCCAGCGGGGTGAAACACAGTGCTCGCTATGGTACATGGCCCTAAAGTATGCGTGAGCGGGACTCCGAGCTGTGTTGATGCCATCCAACCACGCCGAACCGTTCGTTTTGTGGCTATTTTACCACGCCCCATTATCGCATAGGCTTCAACTCACTGATTTTAATGGCCTAAACAATATTTTAGACGGGCTTACAAGTGCTATGATGAGAAACTTAATGAGCTATCAGACGACCATCGAACGGCCAGTCGCCACCAAGGGAGTAGGTCTCCACACAGCCGTAAAGTCCCACCTGCGACTAGTGCCCGCCCCAGCCAATACCGGAATCGTGTTCCGGCGGGTGGACCTGGATAATTTTGAAATCGAAGCGCATGTGCGAAACGTGGCGCGCGTCAGCTACGCCACCAGCCTGATGAAAAAGGGCGTGCTGCTGTCCACCACCGAGCATCTTCTCGCCGCGCTCTATTCTTGCGGCGTGGATAACGTGTACGTCGAGCTGGACGCGCTGGAATTACCGATCCTGGACGGTTCCTCGCAGCCGTTCATCGAAATGCTGGGCCAGGCCGGAATTCGACGGCTGCGGAAGCGGCGTCGGTATCTGAAAATTTTAAAGCCGCTGGAATTTTCCGAGGGTGGGCGGCGCATCGGCATCTACCCGGCGGACGATTTTCGTGTCCGGTGTTTCGTGGAGTACAAGCATCCGTCCGTTGGGGCGCAGGAAATCGAGTTGCGAGTGGGCCGCGAGTCGTTCAGCCGCATGCTGGCGCCGGCGCGGACGTTTGGCTTCGTGCAGGATTTCGAGGGATTGCGGCGGATGGGATTGATTCGCGGCGGTTCTCTCGATAACGCCATTGTCCTGAACGAAAGCGGCGTAATGAACGGCCCCTTGCGGTTTCCGGACGAATTTGGCAGACACAAGGCGCTGGACTTGATCGGCGACCTGGCTCTCGTCGGTCGCCCGCTGCTCGGCCGCGTCGAAGCTCACAAGGCAGGCCATGCCCTGCACACTCAATTAGTTACACGCCTGCTGGCCGACCCTTCACTTTGGACCGAGACTTACGATGAAGCCCCCTCGGGGCGCACACAGCTCCGTGCCGAGGTTTCTGCTTCCGCTGCCGATTGATCCCGGTTGTAGACCACGCTCTTTGCGTTCTCGTTTGTGTTCCTTCGATGAAGTATTCGTTTCGCATCGCCCGCGGCACCCTCGCATTGTCAATCCTCCCGGAAACATTGAAAATGCACTCATGGCAAATTCCGACCTTGTGATCGTGATCCTGGCGGCCGGCAAAGGAACACGGCTGAAATCGGCGCTGGCGAAAGTGTTGCACCGCGCGGGCGGCAGGCCGCTTGTTGAGCACGTCGTGCGCGCCTGCCAGCCGCTGAAGCCGCGCGAGATCGTGGCGGTTGTGGGGCATCAGGCGGATGACGTGACCGCCGTCGTGGCACCGCTCGGCGTTAAGACAGTTTTGCAGGAGCCGCAGCGCGGGACGGGCCACGCCATGCTGGTAGCTCGGCGGGCAATTTCTTCTCGCGCGAAAATTGCGATTCTTTTGCCGGGCGACGCGCCCCTGATTCGCACGGAAACGATTGCCGCGCTGGCGAGTGCGCATCGGGAGAGCGGCGCTGCCGCGACAATTCTTTCGGCGGAAATCGAAAATCCTTCTGGCTACGGACGCATCGTGCGGCAGGACGATGGTTCGGTTTCCGCGATCGTCGAGGATTCGGCGCTCAACGGAGAGCAGCGCTCGATCCGCGAGATCAATTCCAGCATCTACTGCTTCACTCTCGAAAAATTGTGGCCGTGCCTTACCACGCTCAAGCCACAGAATGTGCACAAGGAACTGTATCTGACGGACGCCATAGCCGTGCTGCGGCAGAAGGGCGAGAAAGTACAAGCCGTCCGCGCCGCGGACCCCGATGAAGTCCTGGGTTGCAACACGCGCGCCGATCTTGCGGCCGTGGATGCTGTGTTCCGCCGACGCAAGCGGGCCGCCATCATGGACGCGGGCGTGACGATTGAATTGCCGGAGACCGTATTGATCGATCCAGAAGTCACAGTCGGCGCGGATTCGCGCATCGAGCCCGGCGTGCAACTTCTGGGGAAAACGCGTGTGGGGGAGAGTTGTACCATTCGCACAGGCAGCGTTCTGTCTGACGCCGTGCTCGAAGACAACGTTCTGGTGAAGCCTTATACGATCGTTTCCGCCAGCCATCTCTCCAGCGGCACGCAGGCCGGGCCCTTCGCGCATCTCCGCGACGGCGCGCGCCTCGAGGAAAACGCGCGCGTGGGAAATTTCGTGGAAGTGAAAAAGAGTATACTCGGCGAAGGCGTGAAGTCCATGCACCTCACCTACCTCGGCGACGCGCGCGTTGGCAGCGGCACCAACATCGGCGCGGGCACGATCACCTGCAACTACGACGGCGTGAACAAGAATCCCACGACCATCGGCAAGCGCGCCTTTATCGGCAGCGATACGGCCCTCGTCGCGCCTGTGCGCGTCGGCGACGGAGCCTACGTAGGCGCAGGCTCGGTAATCACGAAAAACGTTCCGCCCGACGCGCTGGGCCTAGCGCGCGGCCAACAGGTGAACAAACTTGGCTGGGCCGTCGCGCGCCGCCGCCAACTCGCCGCCGCGGGCAAGCCCGCAAAACCTCGCGCCCGTAAGAAACCGAAGCGCAAGAAGTAGCGGCGCAGGCTTCAGCCTGCGGGTTTTCATGAGGCCTAGAAAACTTCTAGTTCTGAAGAAAAGTCATAACCCAAAGGCTGAAGCCTGCGCTATTTAAAGCAGCCATCCCTCAGTAGCGCGATCCCTCGCGATCGGCCGCTCGCCAAACAAATTCTCAATAATAATTACTATTCGGTACTATGGTCACCACTCAGTACCCTGTGCCGACTTGAAACTGTTGATCCATCCCTCCTCTGGTGATACTGTCGAATTAATCTTCTCTTGGGAGGGCCGGGGTATGGGCGCGTGGGTGAACTGGGGCCTCGTATTAGCTGCGATTGCCTTCATTATCGGCGATCTCGTCCTAGAAGTTTATGAAAGCGTGAATCTTGCCGCACTGGGCATGTCTCTTCTGGCGGGCGGAATTCTGGGTCTGGCCATTGACTCGACCGCCGTCGGACTGGGAACGGCGATCGTTTTGGCGCTCATCTACTTGGTGGTTCATCGCCGCCCGGGACACATGCAGCCGAAACACGTTTCCGGGCACTAGAATCCAACCTGCTGAAACATGCCCTCTCCGTCCCGAAATGCGGTGGACGCAGAGAATCTACAGAACCGTGACGCCAATACGCGGTTGGTTATGTAGCGGCCGCCCGCATTTGGGACGGGCAGCTTTTCGCTCTACCGCAATTCCAAGTGATCCACTATTTCCCAAGCCAAAGGAATATCTCCTCGCCGTGTGTTAAAATGTCGGCGAGGGAGAACCCGCGCGATGAAATTTGGTGTAGTCGTGTTTCCGGGCTCGAATTGCGATCACGATGCCTGGTACGCGCTCGGCGAAGTTCTCCACCAACCGGTCGAATTCCTGTGGCATCAATCCGAAGAAGTGAATGGGTTTGACGCGATTCTGCTGCCCGGCGGATTTTCTTATGGCGATTACCTGCGCACGGGGGCGATCGCTCGATTTTCTCCCGTGATGCGCGCGGTGGAAAAATTCGCGCGCGACGGTGGGCTCGTTCTCGGCATCTGCAACGGTTTCCAGATTTTGTGCGAAGCAGGTTTGCTGCCCGGAGTGCTGCAGCGCAATGCCGGTATGCGGTTCGTGTGCAAGCCGGTGCACGTTCGCGTGGAAACGACGGACACGCCGTTTACCGCCGCTGCCAATCCCGGCCAGGTGCTGGAAATTCCAATTGCGCATGGCGACGGAAATTATTATTGCGATGCGGAAACGCTCGCGGACCTCGAGCGCAATCACCAGATTGTGTTTCGATACACGACGCCCGACGGGCGGGAGGACGCGGCGGCCAACCCGAACGGCTCGCTCGCGAATATCGCGGGCATCTGCAATCGCGAACGCAACGTCGTGGGCCTCATGCCGCATCCGGAACGCGCGGTGGAGAAGTCCCTCGGCTCGGCGGACGGTCTCGTGATTCTTCGCTCGCTGATCGAATCGCTGACGCGGCGCGCGGCGGTTTCGGCTTAGAAAAAAGCGGCGCATGCTTTAGCTTGTGGCTTTTCGCTCTTGCATGGACGAAAAGCCACAAGCTAAAGCATGCGCCACTGGAGCCTTCATAAACTTGTCAGCCCCGAAATCCATGGTGGACACCGAAATAAAAGTCACGCCGGAACTGGCGGCCGAGCACGGGCTCACCGCCGAGGAATACTCGCGTATCCAAAAAATTCTCGGGCGCGACCCAAACTTCACCGAGCTGGGCATTTTCAGCGTGATGTGGAGCGAGCACTGTTCGTACAAATCGAGCAAGGTGCACCTGCGCCGCCTGCCAACGCGCGGCCCGCAGGTGTTGCAGGGGCCCGGCGAAAACGCGGGCGTGGTCGACATCGGCGACGGCCTCGCCGCCGCGTTCAAGATGGAATCGCACAATCATCCAAGCTACGTCGAGCCGTTTCAAGGCGCGGCCACGGGCGTCGGAGGAATTCTGCGCGATATTTTCACGATGGGCGCGCGGCCGATTGCCGTGCTCGATTCGCTTCGCTTCGGGCCAATTAGCTCGGGAACTTCAGGGGCTAAAGCCCCAGAAAGCACGGCTCGATCGGCCCGGCTAATGCCGGGCCCTACAAACCTCACTGCCACTTCAGGAGATTCCTCTTCTGCAAGTTTTGTAGGGACGGGCTTTAGCCCGTCCGAACAGGCAGCCACAAAGAGGGCTTTAGCCCCTGAAGTTGCGGATGGAGTTGACGAAGAAACCGTCGCGCGCAATCGGCGGATTCTCGACGGGGTTGTGCGCGGGATCGCGCACTACGGCAACTGCTTTGGAGTGCCGACCGTCGGCGGCGAGGTGCAATTCGAGCCGGGCTATTCGGCCAATCCCCTGGTCAACGTTCTGGCGCTTGGCATCGCGAAAAAGGAAGATTTGTTTTTCGCGAAGGCGCGCGGCGTGGGCAATCCCGTGATTTACGTAGGCGCGAAAACCGGGCGCGACGGCATTCACGGTGCGTCGCTCCTGGCTTCCGCGGAATTCACGGAGGAATCGCAGCAGAAGCGGCCCAACGTGCAAGTCGGCGATCCGTTCATGGAAAAGCTGCTGCTCGAGGCGTGCCTCGAAGCGATGCAGACAGGCGCGGTCGTCGCGATTCAGGACATGGGCGCGGCGGGGCTGACGAGTTCGTCATGCGAGATGGCCTCTCGCGGCGGCCTGGGAATCGAGATTGAACTCGCGCGCGTCCCGCAGCGCGAGCCCGGCATGACAGCGTACGAAATGATGCTCAGCGAATCGCAAGAGCGCATGCTGCTCGTCGCCGAGCGCGGCCGCGAACAGGAAGTGCTGAAAGTATTCGCCAAGTGGGGACTCGACGCGGTTGAAATCGGGCGCATCACCGAAGACGGCTTGGTGCGTGTGCGGCATCGCTCGCAAATCGTGGCGGAAATTCCAGCCCATGCGCTGGCG
>Ga0182024_10009335_pt1 | contig 20319 bp, 20 predicted proteins | sample P32metaG_FD_120480 | JGI IMG/M metagenome (GOLD analysis project Ga0182024, IMG submission 120480) | Permafrost microbial communities from Stordalen Mire, Sweden - P3-2 metaG (Illumina Assembly) | ecosystem: Environmental > Terrestrial > Soil > Wetlands > Permafrost | place: Sweden: Stordalen... | reverse complement strand
CGGCATGGGTCATCACCACATTGACCGGCTTCGTCACAGATGAAACGACGGTGCGGATCGTGTCGAGGTCCTTGAGGCCCGGCGCGTAGAGCACGTCGGCGCCCGCTGCCTCGAACGCCTGCAGCCGCTTGATCGTGTCGTCGAGGTCGGTGCCGCCGTGAATCAAGGCCTCGGCCCGCGCGGTCAGCACGAACGGGATCGGCAGCTTGCGCGCCGCCTCGACCGCGGCATAGACCCGCTCGACCGCGAGGTTGAAGCCGTAGATCGGGTTTGAGCGATCGCCGGTGAAATCCTCGATCGAGCCGCCGGCCAGCCCGGCCTCGCTGGCGCGGGCGATCAGCTTCGCCGCTTCCTCCGGCTCGTCGGCGCCGCAATTCTCCAGATCGCCATTGGTCGGCAGATCGGTCGCCTCGGCGATCATCCGCGCGTTCTCGATGATCTCGTCGGCGCTCACCGTGCCGCGGCCGTGGATGTTGGCGAGGCCGAGGCTGGTCGTCGCCAGTGCCTCGAACCCAAGCGAGGCCAAGAGCCGTGCCGTGCCGGCGTCCCACGGGTTGGGGATGATGAAGGTGCCCGGCCGCCGGTGCAGCTCCTGGAAGATCGCCGCTTTCTCCGCCTGTGTCCGCATCGTCTTGTCCTCCGACGCTGATGTGACGACGCATGATCCCGCTGGCGACAAGGATATGTCCAATGCATAATATTTCGATATTCGATCAGCAAAACTGATCCATGGACATCGACGAAATCCGCGCCTTTGTCGCGGTCGCCCAACTCGGCGGCTTTACCCGCGCCGCCGATCGGCTGCACCGTTCGCAGCCGGCGATCAGCCGCCGCGTGAGCCTGATCGAGGAGGAGCTTGGCGCGCCGTTGTTCGAGCGGGTGCGCGGACGGGTCGCCCTGACCGGGGCTGGCCGCGCCTTTCTGCCTTTTGCCGAGACGGTGCTGTCGGCTGTCGAGGATGGGCGCGAGGCGGTGCGCGCGATGATCGACGAAAACGGCGGGGCGGTGTCGCTGGCGCTGGTCGGCACGCTTGCGGATTCGAACATCGTCGACGTGTTGCGCCAGTTCACCCGGCGCTCGAAATCGGTCGAGCTCGATCTGCGCACCGCGACCAGCCAGGAGGTCAGCGATCTGGTGCGTCGCGGGGAGGTCACGCTTGGTCTGCGCTACCACCCGGACGAGCGGAGCGAGTTGGTTTCGCGGATCGTGGGGCTCGAGCCGTTGCGGGTGATCTGCTCGCCCGATCATCCGCTTGTCGGCAAGCGGGTGCTGAAGCGGCGTCTGGCCGGCGAGAGGTGGGTCGGATTCGCGGCGGCGCGCGGCCGCGAGTCGTTCGGCAAGATACTCGAACGGCTGCTCGCCCCCGCGGGGATCGAGGATGCGAAGGTCACGCTGATAGACAGCCTGACGGCGCAAAAACGCCTCGTCGAGGCGGGGTTTGGCATTGCTCTCGTCCCGGAAAGCAGCGTGCGGGACGAATTGAAGCTCGGCACGCTCAAGGCGCTCGATGTTCCGGCGATGCGGGCCACGATCCCGGTGGCGCTGATCCATCGCCGCAACGGTTATCTCAATTCGGCGGTTCACGCGTTGATCGCGCTGATGAGCGATGCAGCCTTGCGGCTTGGCGACCGCGATAGCGCGGGCTGATACTATTGGCGACAATGATCGCCCGCTGCGAAGGAGCGCCGGACATGGAACACCAGTTCATCATCGCGGAGCGGCTCGACGGGGTCGGGCTCATCACCCTCAACCGGCCGGACAAGCTCAACGCGCTGAGCTACGATCTCATGCGCGAGGTCGACGGCGTGCTGAGCGATTTCGAGGAAGACGACGCGATCAAGGCGGTGATCATCACCGGCGCCGGCGAGCGCGCTTTTTCCGCCGGAGCCGACATCCACGAGATGGCGGATTTGTCCGCCGAGGAGTTGGCGCATCGCCAGCAGCGGCGAGGCGAGATTTCGTGGCACATCGCCGATTACGCCAAACCGCTGATCGGCGCGATCAACGGCTTGGCCTATGGCGGCGCGGCGCTGCTGTCGTCATCGCTCGATATCCGGATCGGCTGCGAGAAGACGCAGTTCCGTTTTCTCGCCGCGAGCTATGGGCGGGTCAATTCGAGCTGGTCGTTGCCGCTGCTGGTCGGCTGGCCGAAGGCCAAGGAGCTGCTCTACACCGGCCGCGTCGTCCACGCCGAGGAGGCCGAGCGGATTGGCCTCCTCAACATGATCGTGCCGCAGGCCAAGCTGCGCGACAGCGCGATCGAGCTGGCGCAGTCGATCGCCAAGAACGATTCACGCATGGTGCAGGGCCTCAAGCGCCTGCTGCACGAAGGCGCCGGGCTATCGTGGCACGAGCGCTACGAGCTTGAGGACGAGGCGCGCGCCACCTGGCTCCAGGCCGGCCACCCGCGCGACGGCTTCAAGGACTTCCTCGCGCGGAAAGGGAAGCGGGCATAGGGAACCGGCCGCGACGGCGGGGAGCCGCCTGTCGCGGTCAATCGGATTGATATTGATAGCGTGCCTTGGCAAAGGGCGCGGTCGCGATCTCGATGATCACAAAGCCCCGATTTTCCAACTGGTCTTTTATCTCCGAAGCCTTCGCCCGGTCCGGGACGACCACCAGTCCGGCTTCATCGGGTCGTTGCGGATTTCGGTACAGAACCGTCAAGCCCATTGGGAACTTCTCCAACCGCGCGTTGATGCCGAATGCACTGGAATGATCCATCACGACAAGGTTCGGGATATACCTAGTCAGGGCCGCCCTCTGGGACATCGCTCCGCGCGACGGGGTCGGAATACCGGGCCGCGGTATCGCTCAACGCGCGCCCTCCGCGCGCTCATTGAACGCGCCACAGTCGCATTCGATGACGCAGTTGCGGATCTGTTCCAAGTCGACATTTTGCAGAACGACGGCTCCGCAATTTCCACATTCGAACGTCAAATGCCCAGCGGACGTGATCGGCTGTCCGCGTGCGACCTTCAGGATCACACGCCGCCCCGCCCTGGCCAAAGATGCTGAAATCACTGTCAATCGAGCCACAACGGTTTCTCCAGCCCTCGTCCTCCTTCGAGGTCAGCGAGCCGCGGGTACACGCGGCTCGCCACGAGCCTGTTAGCGATAGCGTTTAAGAAACCCTGCGCCAGCCCCATCAATCCCCGATTGTGAGCCGGGCAGGGGGTCTTGTCGGTAATATACATTACCAAATTGGCGCGTGCTCGCTTTTTAATCGTATGTTTTGGGCAGGTGAAAACTGGTCCGCGCCCGCACCAGCTGATAGCATTCGCAGGATGCCGCCACGAGGCCCGGCCGGTTGAGAAACGTGACTTGCCGTCGGCCGCGCGCGATCAAGCCGGCACGTTCCAGCTCTCGGACGGCATTGGTGATGCTTGGCCTCTGGACCCCCAGCATTTCGGCGAGCAGGGTTTGACTGATCCGCATGACGTCGTCGTCACCGCGATCACGCATCATCAGCAGCCAACGCGCCAGCCGCTGCTTGAGGCTATGCGCGCCGTTGCACGCTACCGACACCAGAACCTGTTCGAGAAAGGCTTGAGCGTAGGCGTACATGAGACCGCGGAACGACGGCATCGTCTCCATGGCGCGGGTGAACGCCACGCGCGACATCTTTGTCGCACCTCCCGGAATCTGCACGAGAAGCCGGACGGAGGAAGTCGTGGCGCCGAAGACGGCTTGCACCGAAGTGCTGCCTTCTCTGCCGATCGTCGCCGCCTCGATGATGCTGCCGTCGGCATAAACCGCCACCACCGAGACGACACCGCTGTCGGGAAAGAATACGGTGTCGAGGGGACTGTCGGCGTCCTGCAGAACCTGTTCGCGGTCGCAGCGTATTCGCTCAAGCTCCGGCGTAAGTTGCCTCAGATCGGCGGGTGGGAGGGCAAGTAAAAGCCGATTTTCCGGCCAATTTGATTGGGTATTCATCCACAACGGATGCACTCGGATGAGCGTTCGCAACAAGGTTCGGGATATACCTAGCCGAGGCTGCGCGAATCGTGGCGGCGGAGCACCACAATTATTTCACTCAGCGGGGTCGGTCTGCCCCGACATGCTGTTTTATTGCGAGCGGTTCCGGGTTGTTACATCGCTCTAACGAAACCCCTCCGCCAGAATCCGCCGGATCTGTCCCCCATCCATCCCGGCGAGGCCCATGCGGGCGAGCGTGCGCGCGTTGGCGGCGAAATCGCCGCCGGCGAGGGTCTGCGCCAGCTTGATCACCGCGTCGATCGCCGGGGTCGCTACGCCGGCGGCTTCGCCCAGCGCGCGCATCGGCATCAGCCCCACCGGCACGTCTTCCGCGATGTATTTATGGTCCCAGGATTTGGGCGTGCCGGTCGCCTGATACGGGCCGTCGCTGTTGGTCGTGAGGAGCTGGCAGGTTTCGGATAGGCTGGCGCCGCGCACGCCGTAGGTCCGCGCGAACCAGTCCTCGAGCGACGGCACCTCCGCTCCCAGCGCCGCGGCGACCGCGACCCGCTCGGCGTTGATCGCCTGGTAGAGCCGCGCGACCGAAGGGGTCACGCCCTCGGCGTAGAATTTGTAGCCCTCGCCGCGGTCGATCTTGCCGGCATTGGCGACGCAATTGGCGACATGCAGCATCGCGTTCGCGTTCATAAAGCTCGTCGAGGCGATGGTCGGCGCGACGACCGAGTGCGGAAAGAGCGGCCCGAGCCGGGCGAAAACCGCTTCTGTGCGGCTGCCGGGGAACGCGGCGATCTGCAGCGATTTCTTGGCGACAATCGGCTTGATCTGGGTCGGCGAGACGCGCCAGCAGGAATAGGGGTAGTTGTCCATCTCGGCGATGTCGATCCGCGCCTGGCAGCCGGCGGCATCGAGCGCGCGGCGGAAAATGAGGGCGCCTCCGGTATTGCCCTGGATCAACAGGATCGTCTGCCCCTCGCGCAGCAGCGGCGCGAGACCGCGCGCGACGCTCTCCTGATAGGTCCCGCCGGTGCACACCGCGATGATGTCGGCGCCGTCTACCGCCGCCGCGAGGTCGGTGGTAACCCGCTCGATGGCGGAGAATGTCGTCTTGCCGTCGGCCTCGACATCAAGCCCGCCGCGCGCGCGGATGTCGGCAAGCCGGCCGTCGTCGAGGTCGGTGAGGCGCAATTTGGCGCCGAGCCGGCCGAGATGCGCCGCGAGATAAACCCCGCCGACCCCGGCACCGACGATCGCGACTGTTGGCATTTTACCTCCTCCTGTCCTCTTCTAATCGTCATGGCCGGGTTTATCCCGGCCATCCACGTGGATCCCCGGGACAAGCCCCGGGGATGACGATAAGTAGGGGCTCTGGATTTTGATCTATTTCTTCCCACCCGGCGGCAGGTTGACGGCACGGCGCGCGGCGACCGCGGCGGTGCCGATGCCGCTGGCGTCGATCGCCGGCATGTCGAGATCAATAAAATCAAGCACGGCGTTGGCGAGCTGGTTGTAGTCGCGGAAGCTCCGCCTGAGCCAATGGCGCCAGCCGGGCAGGCCGCCGCTGGCGTGCAGCTCGAACGCCGACTCGCGCCCGTCGAGCGCGGACGACACATGGTCCCAGGCAAGCTGCAGCAGCGCCGAACGCTGACGCGCCGTGTAGCCGCCGCCGCCGAAGCTCTCCTCTAGGCCCCGCGCCAATTCGGGGATGGCGAGGTCGTTGTCGCCGGGCGCCACGACCAGCGACGAACCGGGAATGATGCGCAGCAGCTCGGAAATCCGCTGGCGCGACTTGAACAGCGAGATGCCGCCGGCGGCGAGGTGCGCGTGGTTGGGCACGCAATAGCCGGTCGGGGTGAATTCCGGGTCGTACTCGGCCGCCGCGATGCACGAGCGCACAATCTGCACTTCGGCGATGATGTCGACGAGGTAGTCGACCGTCGCGTCGTGCTCCTTCAAGCCGATCGCGTCAGTCAGCGCGAGCGCCAGGCCGAGGGTGAATTCGGCCTTCGCCAGCCAGCCATAGAGATGGTGCCAGCGCAGCCAGCGCGGGATCGCCTCGGGCGCGGGGTCGACCGCGAACACGCGCTCCCACGGCACGAACACATCGTCGAGCCACATCTGACCGTCGAGCTCGTCGTAGCGGCTCGACAGCGGCGCCATGAACGGGTTCGCTTCGCGCACCGCCGGCTTGCGGCACAGCGTCGTGACGCCCGGCGCGCCGACCGGCACGATAAACCCGACCGGGTGCCCGTCGACCTGGAGCCCGGTCAGGTGGCCGACATAGACCTCCTCGGCATAGGCGGGGCTGGTGTGCATGCCAAGCCGGCCCCGCACGATCATGCCCTTGTCGGTCTCGCGTACCTTCTTGACCGCGACCCGGTCGGCCGGGTTGGGCAGCAGGCGCTGGCCGATGATCGCCGCGCCGCCGCAGAACGTGACGAACCGCCCGGTCTCGGCGATCTCCCGGCGGTACGCCTCGGCGTTGGTGGCGTGGTGGGGGCCGGCGTCGCGCGTCTCGGCGGCGGTCAGCACCCCCATCGCGATCAGATGGCCGTAATGCGGGGTGTGGGTGATGTTGCCGGCGGAGAGGAAGATCGTCTTGCTGATCGAGCGGCCGATCGCGACGATTTCACGCGACGATCGCGGCGGCACGAAGGCCCAGGGCACGCCGGAAGGGCTCACCAGCGTCTCGGCCCAATCGGGGTCGAAGTGCCGGTCGTACCAGGCAACATATTGCTCGACCATCGCGGCGGTCGCAGGATGGGTCGTCACGTCGTCGATCTCGCCGCCGCCCATGATGACGATTTTGCGGCCGTCGCGCAGCGCCGCGCGATATTCGGCGCCGGTTCTCATGTCTTTTCCGCCCGTGGCGTTTGAGACGGGGTGTTGACCCGGCGCGGCGCCAACGGCGCGGCTCGGATCGAGCCGAGATCGATCCTCGGCATGTCGCAATCGAGCTGCTTGAGCACCGCGTTGGCCAGTTCGTTGTAGTCGGAAAAGCTTTTGCGCAAGCGGCCGCGCCAGGTCGGCAGGCCACCGCTCGCGTGCGATTCGAACGCCGACTCACGGCCGTCGAGGCCCGACGACACATGGTCCCAGGCAAGCTGCAGTAGGGCCGCCCGCTGCGCCGCGCTATACCCGCCGCCGGCGAAGGCCTCCTCGAGCCCCGCGGCGAGGCCCGGTGCGGCGAGATCGCTGTCGCTCGGCGCCACGACCAGCGACGAGCCCGGCACGATGCGCAATATCTCGCTGATCTGCTGGCGCGCCTTGAACAGGGTGATGCCGCCCGCCATCACATGGCGGTGGTTCGGCGCGCAATAGCCGGTGAGGGTGGGTTCGGGCTCGTGCACCGCCGCGATCTGGCAGGCGCGGATTGTCTGCACCGCAGCCATCAGATCGATCAAATATTCCACCGTCGCGTCGTTTTCCTTGAGCCCCATCGCGTCGGCGATCGCGAGCGCGAGGCCGAGGCTGAATTCGGCCCGCGCGCCCCAGCCGTAAAGATGATGCCACATCAGCCAACGCGCGACCGCCTCGGGCCCGGGGTCGATCAGGAACACGCGTTCCCACGGGATCAGCACGTCGTCGAGCCAGAGCTGGCCGTCGAGCTCGTCGAACCGGTTGGAGAGCGGGGCGAGAAACGGGTTGGGATCGCGCGGGGCGATCTTGCGGCACAGCGTCGTGACGCCCTTCGCGCCGACCTCGACGACAAAACTCACCGGATGGCCGTCGAGCTGCACGCCGCACAGCGATCCGACAAAGACGTCCTCGGCGTAACACGGGCTGGTGTGCATGCCGACGCGGCCGGTGAGCACCATGCCCTGGTCGGTCTCGCGCACCAGCTTGACCCCGGCGCGGTCCTTCGGGTCGGGCCGCAGCCGGTAGCCGAGCGGCGGCGCGCCGCCGCTGAATGTCAGGAAACGCTCGGTGCGGATGATGGTCTCGCGATAGGCGACGGCGCGGGCGACATGCTCGGGCCCGGCGCCGTGCTCGGCGACCGCGTTGATGATGCCGAGCGCGATCAGGTTTCCGTAGGCCGGGTCGTGGGTGATGTTGCCGGCCGAGAGGAACGTCGTCTTGGCGTAGGAGCGGCCCATGCCGATCAGGTCGGCGCTGCCGCGCGGCGTGGTGAAAGCCCAGGGCGTCCGCGCACCGCTCGCATCTTCCGGCGCCAGCAAGATGTCGGCCCAGTCCGGGTCGCGATGGCGGTCGTGCCAGGCGACGTATTCCTCGACCACCGCTCGCGTCGCCGGGTGCGTCGTCACGTCGTCGACGCGGCCTTCGCCCATCACGTAGACGGTGCGGCCGTCGCGCAGCGCCTCGCGGTATTCGGCGCCCGTTCTCATGCCGACGGCCTCATGCGTTCGCCCATAGATGGCTGAATTGGGTCGCGACGATGTCGCGATAATCAACATTACGGTTGAGAATTCCGAGCGCGCGGGCGAAGCCGACGACGCCGGCGATCGATGTCTCGCCGATCGCCGCATCGTAATAGGGCAGGTCACGCTCGACGATCTGGGCGATGAGCCCGGTTTCGCGCGGCGGAAAGCGCTTTTCGCCGACCAGAATCGCCCGGCCGGCATCCGCCCTCAGATCGGCCTGCGCGTCGATCAGCGCGCGCAGCGCCGCCGCCGCGACATCCGGCGATTTCTCGATCAGCCGCTCGGTCGTCGCCAGCGCGCCGAACGTGTAGTCGAAGCAGCCCGTCGGCCCGTCGCCGCGGCGGACGTCGAGCACGATCGAGCCGGTGCCGCTGGTCACCGCGATCTCGGTCGCCATACCGTTGGCCCAGAACCCGTCGATCTTGCCCTCGGCCAGCGCTCGCGCCGCGGTCAGCCCGAAATTGGTCGTCGTACCCGTCGCGCTCGGCACCGGAGCGATCGTGATGTCGTTCCGCGCGGGGTCGAGCCCGGCGGCGACCAGCAGCCGGCGCAGCCCCATCTCGACCCAGGGCGCCGCGCCGATGCGCCGGCCTTTGAGCGCCGCGAGGTCACCGCGCGCGATCTCGAGGTCGCCGCGCATCACCAGGAACCAGTACATGCCCTGCGCCAGCGCACCGAGGAGCTTGACCCCGCGCCATTCCGGGAACGCGGCGAGCGCGCCATGCGCCGCGCCGGCGACGAAATCATATTCGCCGTCGCGCAGCGCCTCATAGGCCCGGTCGACCGGAAAGATCAGCTCGGCTTGCACATCGAGCCCGTGCCGCGCGAAATGCCCGAGCTCGGCCGCGGCGAGCGCGGTGAAATACGAGTTCGAGATCAGATCGGGGATCGCCAGTCTCATCCGGGTATCTCAACATCCCGGCGAAGGCCGGGACCCATTTCCGCCATGGATACCGGCTTTCGCCGGTATGGCAAGAGGGTGGCGCTCGGAGCGGAGAAGTTGGTCGTTACGCGGGGTGCGAAGCCATCTCGGCGAGATTGCCTCGCTGCCGTTCGACGCTCCGCAATGACGGCGAGGTCTCACCGCTTCCAGGGATGCCCCGGCAGACCCGGCACCTTCATCCGCAGGCTGTAGACCGAGGTGTGCGCGGTGAAGAACAGCGTCTTCATGTCGGGTCCGCCAAAGCACAAATTCGCCGGCACTTCCGGCGTCTTGATGATGCCGATCTTGTCGCCGCTCGGTGCGAACACCCAGGTGCCGCCCGGCCCAGTGCAATAGACCCGGCCCTCGATATCGACCTTCATCCCGTCGGGGACGCCGATCTTCTCGTCCGACGACATGTCGGCGAAGATGCTCCGGCGCACCATGTTGCCCGCGCTATCCATCTCCAGGCGGTGGATGTACGCGGCGTGCCGCGTATTGGCGATGTAGAGCACCCGCTCGTCGGGCGAGAAGGCGAGCCCGTTCGGGTACTCGAAATCGGCGACGTGGCTGTTCGTGCCGTCGGGCTTCACCCGATACACCGCCGAGGGGTCGAGCTCGCGCTCGCCGAGCGGGATGCGCAGCCCCGGATTGGTGAAATAGACGCTGCCGTCCGATTTGCAGACCACGTCGTTGGGGCGGCTCAGGCGCTTGCCTTCGAACTTGTCCATCAGCACCTCGTGCGAGGCGAATTTTCCATCGGCCGGCCAACGCGTCACCCGCCGGTTTGCGCCTTCGCAGAGGATCAGCCGGCCCTGCGGATCAAAGGTCGTGCCGTTGCCGTCGCCGGTGTTCTCGCGCAGCAATTCGGCCGGGCTGCCCGGCTTGATGCGATAGAATTTCGACTCGCGCACATCGACGAAATAATGGAACCCGTCCGGGTGATAGAGCGGCCCCTCGGTAAACGTGAAGCCGGTCGCGAGACGCTGTGGTTCGCCGTCGATGAGGTCGGATAGGCCGGGCATGGTTTCCTCCTTCCAGTACCACCCCGGCGAAGGCCGGGGCCCATGCTTCAACTGTTCGGGAAGCGGATAAATGGGTCCCGGCCTTCGCCGGGATGGCGTTCAGTTAGTGGTAATGCGCGAAGACCACCGGCGACACGAAGGCCCAATTTTCCAGGAACACGGCCTTGTCGGGCTTGCGGCCGAGCGCCTCCATCGCGCCCAACAGGCAGAACCAGTTCAGCACCTCGTGCTGGCCGGATTCCTCGATCTGGCCGGTCTTGTAGGCGTGCCATTTGGCGTAATCGCCCGCTTCGAGCGCGTCGTAAAGCGCTCGGTCGGCCGGTACGTCGGGCCACAGCTGCCAGTTCTTTTCTGTCAGGAACGAGTGCGACCACGACGACGACGCCATCAGCGCGACCCGCCACGGGCTCTCGGCCATGATCCGCGCGGTCGCGGCGCCGACCTCCATGCAGCGATGCGGATTCGGCCCCGGCGGGTCGAAGACGTTCGAGTCGGGGTCCGCGATCTCGTCCTTCAGCGCCAGCGGCAGGCGCAGCCCGCGTGCCGCGTTGACCCGTCGCCCGTAGCAATTGACGCTGAACTGCACCAGCGGATAGTCGAACCCGCGCCGGTCGTCGTCGAGCAGCAGAACGGTGTTCTCGAAGGCGTGGCCCATCGGATTGTGCAGCGGCTTATAGGCGTAGGCCGTGTCCACCCCGGCCTCGATCAGGCTGTTGGCGAGGTATTTGCCGGCCTCCTTGTGGCCGCGTACGCGGAAGCTCTTGTCCTTGGGCTCGTTCCACGGGTTGTCGGGCGAGCGGCGATGCGCCCAGGGTTGGATGTCCTGGTCCTCATAGGCGAGCACCGCGAAGGGCGGGACGATGTCCTCCTTGAAGTTCTCGTACTGGTCGTCGCCCCATATGATAATGAGGTCGGGCTTGAAGTCGTCGAGCGCGCGGCGCGCCTCGGCGAAATGCGCGCGGTAGACCTCTCGGTAGCGCGCGGCGGTCGCGGCGCCCCAATCGTTGCCCAACTCCTCGCGTAGCTTTTCCGGCCACGACGCCGGGTTCTTCATGGGCTCCGGCATGTCCGGGTCGTCGAGCGAGGCCTTCATCATGAAGGTCCAGTTCTCGTTCGGCCGCAGCATCACCGGCCGATGGGTGCAGCCGATCCCCAGGATTTCAGCCATTGGTCATTCTCCTTACGAAATGCATCATTGCTTTGGCGGCGGCTCGGAGGCCGCGCCTTCCGGCGGTATCACCTTCATGACAAAGACGGCCGGCTTCTCATTCGGTCCGAAGGGACCGGGCACCTTGTGGCTGACCGGCGGCAGGCTGCGCAGAAACGCGACAAGCGCCAGGACATCCGGCTTGGTGAGATGCGCCAAGGCGTGCCACGGCATGATCGGCGCCAGTATCCTCCCATCCGGCCGTACCCCGGTGGTCAGCGCCGCGGCGATTTCCTCAATCGTCCAGCCGCCGAGGCCGGTTTCCTTGTCCGGCGTCAGGTTCGGGCCGACAAAGGTGCCAAGCCCGGGGATCTCGAACCCGACATCGGAGCCGCCGAGATAGCGGGTCATGTCTGGCTTGCCGAAGAAATAGCCCGCCGTATGGCAATCGGTGCAGTCCCCTAGCGTGGCGAGATACCGGCCGCGCTCGATCTGGCTTTGTGCATCGGCCGAGGCTGAGCACAGCGCCACTAGACAAAGCGCCAGCGCGAAAGTGAGACGTACCGTCACCGGCGCGCTTCCGGCACTTCTATGTTCAGCAGCCGCGCCGCGTTGCGGCCGAGGATCGCGCGGCGTTCAATGTCGTCGAGGTTCTTGGCGCCTTCGATAAAGCCGATCGGGTCGATTTCGCCCATGTCGGCCGGGTAGTCGGTGCCCATCAGGATGTGATCGGCACCGTATTGCTCGACCAAATATTCGAGCTGATGGTGGGTGTAGACGATCGTGTCGAAATAGAGCCGCTTGAGGTAGGTCGTCGGCATGTGGCGCAGATGCTCGCAGCAATCGGGCCGCGCCGAGGCGCCGTGGTCGATCCGCCCCGAATAGGCCGGCAGGAAGCCGCCACCGTGCGACAGCACCAATTTGAGGTTGGGGCAGTCCTGCAGCACGCCGCCGAAGATCAAATGATGCACCGCGACGGTGGTGTCGAGCGGGTTGCCGATCACGTTGGTGAAGTAATGATCGCGAAACCGGCTCGCCTCGGGGAAGCCGGTCGGGTGCATGAACAGCACGAGGCCCAGTTCCTCGGCGCGCTGGAAGATCGGCCGGAAGCGTGGCTCTGAGAGATCGGCGCCGGCGACGTTGGTGGCGATCTCGATGCCGCGCAATCCGAGCGATTTGTGCAGCCGGTCGAGTTCGGCGACCGCCGGCTCCGGCGCCTGGAACGGCACCGTGCCGAGTCCGACAAAGCGGTCGGGATGCTTGCCGCAAATCTCGGCGATGTTGTCGTTGATGACCCGCGCGGTGGCGATGCCGAGATCGGCGGGGACGCTGTAGAAGGTCTGCGCCGGCGACGGGGTGATCGCCTGGATGTCGATCCCCATCAGATCCATGTCGGCGAGCCGCTTCTCGATCGAGGTGAACTGCACGCGGGTGCGCCGCGCCTGCTCGCGGTTGACCTCGCGCGTCGCCTCGTTGGCGAATTGGTGGCGCGGCTGCCAGTCCATGCTGAGACCGGCGGCGGCGACCATCTCCTCGGCCTTCGGGGTCAGCAGATGGCAGTGGATATCGATCGTGAACCACTTGCCGCGCGCGTGCGCGGGCCCCGGAAACCGCCCCGGGATCGGCAACCCTTCCGGCCGGCAGGTGAACAGCATGCGTCTACCCCTCCCGCGATTTTCGCTATCCTATGCGAGACCTCGTCGTCATTGCGAGGAGCGCGTCGGCGCGACGCGACAATCTCCCGCCGTAAAGGGCCAAGACGGATCGAGATTGCTTCGCTACGCTCGCGATGACGCGGAAAAGATCGCGGGAGGAGATGACATGCCGGCACAGCACAACGCTTTCATCTCGGGCGCGGGACGGAATATCGGCCGGGCGGTCGCGATGGAGCTGGCGCGGCGGGGCTGCAACATCGTCATCAACGGCTCGAGCAACCGGGCGAATTGCGAGTCGGTAGCGGCGCAGGTCGCGGCGCTCGGGGTCGAGGCGGTGGTGCTGATGGGCGATGTCGGCACGGCTGGCGAGGCTAAGCGGCTCTCCGGGGCGGCGCTGGAGCGGTTCGGCACGATCGACGTCCTCGTCAACAACGCCGCGATCCGGCCGCATCAAGGGTTTCTCGAGATCAGCGACGCCGACTGGCATCGCGTGATCGATGTTGACCTCAACGCCGCGATGCACTTCGCCCGCGCCTTCCTGCCCGGCATGATCGCGCAAGGCTGGGGCCGCATCGTCAACTTCACCGGTCTCAACGCGATCATGGGCAACCCCAACGGCGCGCATATCTCGGCCGCGAAGCATGGCGTTTGGGGCTTGACCAAGGCGCTGGCGCGCGAGTTCGGTCCCAAGGGGGTGACGGTCAACGCGATCTCGCCCGGCCCGATCGCCGCCGACGGCGAGGATCTGAAAAGCCCGCGCCGCGCCGACCAGATCGCCCGCGTGCCGCTCGGACGCCAGGGCAGCAACGAGGAGATCGCGGCGGTGTGCGGCATGCTGTGCTCGGAAGAGGGCTCCTACGTTTCCGGCCAGATGATCGCGGTCAGTGGCGGCGGGGTGACGTGAGGTTCGGCCGTCTACGACGTCACGGCGATCAAGCTGGCATATCCAACAACTTCCCGAGCCCCTGAATCCGGTCCGTGCTGCCGAGCCGGCGCAGCATCGCCCACACCACGGCCTGGTTGGTGGTGACGACCGGCTTCTTGAACTCGCGTTCCCAGGCCGGGATCGAGGCCATCGTCGGGAAATTGCCGCCGGGTACGATGAACGCCTCGATCTCGGGCCGGTCGATGCGGGCGAAGGCGTCGCGCGCATTCTCCGGGCCGAGCTTGCCGATCATGTAGGAGTCTTTCGCGGCGAAGCCTTCGAGCGCGGCGATCTTGAGCCCGTGCTTGCCTTCGAAATAGTGCCGGGCGCGGGCGTTGACCTCTTCCGAATAGGGCGAGACCAGCGCGACATGCCGCGCGCCGAGCGCCCGCATCGCCTCGCCGATCGCCATCGCCGAGGTGATTGCCGGAATGCCGCCGGAGTTCTCGGTGATGCGGGCGCAGGTGGTCTCGTCGTAATCGTCGGCGAACAGGCAGGCCGAGGTCTGGATCAGCGCGATCAGCTCGACCCGCGCGGTGCCGAGCAGCTTCGCCTGGTAGGCGACATCGGCGTCGAGCGGCGAAGCGAACGGCGACGCGCCGTGATTGCTGCTCATCAGCCGCCCGTAATGCGCCTGGCACACTTCCGCCGGCAGCAGATGGCTGTATTCGATCTCGACGGTGGTGTTCGTCGAGGGGATCAGGGCGCCGAAATGGCGGGTCATGGCAAGGCCTTTCACTCGAATGCGGTCGCGCCGTAGTCTGACAGATGCGTCGCCCCGGCGCCAATGGCCGGCGCCAATGGAGGGAGCTCCACGATGGCCAATGTCCCCGTCCGCCTGACTTGCGCCGACTACGCCCGGCTCGCGCCGCTGATGATCGGCGACGTGACGCCCGAGGGCGTCGACCTCACCCTGGTCCACGGCACCGGCGGGTCGTGGCCGGCGCGCGCCGAGATGCTGCGCCGGGCGACCGGCGATCCGGCGGTCGATGGCGGCGAGGCCTCGATGGCGGGGCATTTGCGCCGCATCGACAACGGCGACCGTAGCTTTGTCGCGCTGCCGGTGTTCCCGCTCAGGAATTTCACCGCGCGCGACCTTTATGTGCGCGCCGACGGCTCGATCAGCGCGCCCGCCGACCTCATCGGCAAGCGCGTCGGCATGTACGATTGGGTCGCCAGCGGGTCGATCTGGTACCGCCATTTCCTCAATTTCATCGGCGTGCCGCCCAGCCGGCTCGAATGGTGGATCGGCGATGTCGACAAGGGCTGGACCACGCAGCACAACGCCCAGCTGCCGCAAGGCGTGCACCCGGTGGCGGAGGGACGGTTCCTCTCCGAGATGCTGCTCGCCGGCGATATCGAGGCGATCTACAGCCCGCCGCGGCCGGCGCGCTATCACCCGAAAGACGGCCCGATCGTCCGCTTGTTCCCCGACTGCCGCGCGGTCGAGCGCGACTATTTTCGCGCCACCGGGGTCTATCCGCCGCAACATCTGGTCGTGCTGCGCCGCGAGGTGTGGGAGCGCGACAGATGGCTGGCGCGCAGCCTGACCGACGCCTTCACCCGCTCGAACGAGATGTTCGCCGCGGCGCAGCGCAATTTCCCCTATGTCGCGCCGTGGCTCGACTGCGAGCTGGAGGAGAGCGAGGCGCTCATGGGTGCCGATTTCCACCAGGACGGGTTCGAACGCAATCGCGCGACGCTCGAGGCTTTCTGTCAGCAGGCCTTCGACCTCGGCATCACCAAACGGCGGATCGTCGCCGAGGAATATTGCGCCGAATTTTTGGACGGAGCGTAGGCCTTCCCCCAACCCCGCTCCCCGGCGAAAGCCGGGGCCCATTTTTCGACGTCTCGGGCGGTGGACAAGTGCGGCCCGGCTTTCGCCGGGAAGCGATCGTTGATGGCCGTTCGCTCACGGCGCGCCGAAAATATCCTTGGCGAAGCCGATCAGCACGCGCAGATAGGCTTCGCCATCTGCCGGAAAATGATCGATGCCGATCCGCAGCCGGTAGTCGTGCGCGTATTCGCCGAGCTCGGCCATGCCGTCGAACTCGTCGAGCCAGCCGCAGATCGCCTGGTATTCCCTGTACGCGGGCGAGCCGGCGAGCGCGCGTATCTCGTCGGCCAGCTTTTGCAGGAGCTGCGCCGCCGTCGCGCTCTCTGCGTCGTTGGGGTTTTCGCCGAGCTTTTTGATGCGCCAATCGGCGGTGCGCTCCAGTTCGGCGGCTTCGAGCGGATCGTCACCCTGCATCGGCAAATACTCGTGCCGCCGTGGAAACTGATCTAGCATAACCGCAATCGTCTTTACCGGGAGATGCCGAGATGCCGTCGCCGCTGCCCCTCAATGGTTTTATCGTCCTCGATCTGACCGCTCATCGCGCCGGCCCGACCGCGGTGCGCCAGCTCGCCGATTGGGGCGCCGACGTGATCAAGATCGAGCCGCCGGGCGAGCAGACCGACGCCACCGGCAGCCGCCGTGACGGCCCCGACTTCCAGAACCTGCACCGCAACAAGCGCTCGATCACGCTCAATCTGAAGAGCAAGGACGGCCTCGCGATCTTCATGAAGCTGGCCGAGAAGGCCGACGTCGTCGTCGAGAATTTCAAATCGACCGTCAAGCACCGGCTCGGCGTCGATTACGAGGCGGTGAAGAAAATCAACCCGCGCATCGTCTACGGCAGCATCTCGGGCTTCGGCCAGGACGGACCGTACGAGGGCCGGGCCGGGGTCGACCAGATCGCCCAGGGCATGGGCGGCCTGATGTCGATCACCGGGCATCCCGGGCAGGGGCCGACCCGGGTCGGCATCGCGATCAACGACACTTCGGCCGGCATTTTGCTGGCCAACGGCATCACCCTGGCGCTGCTCGCGCGCGAGCGCACCGGGGAGGGGCAATGGGTGCATACCTCGCTGCTTGAGGCGCAGATCTTCATGCTCGACTTCCAGGCCTCGCGCTACACGATGAAGGGCGAGGTCGCCAAGCAGGAGGGCAATTTCCACCCCACCTCGCCCGGCACCGGCATGTTCCAGACCGCCGACGGGTTCATCAACATCGCCGCCTCGGGCGACAGTTTGTGGAAGAAATTCTGCGAGGTGGCGGGCGACAAGGAGCTGGCGACCAGCCCGGATTTCGCGACGGTGCCGTTGCGCGCCAAGAACCGGCCGGCGTTGATCGCGCATCTCAACGACGTGGTGCGCTCGAAGCCGAGCCAGTTCTGGGTCGACGCGCTGAGCAAGGCCGGCGTGCCGTGCGGGCCGATCAACACGATCGACCAGGTCTTCGCCGACCCGCAGGTCAAGCATCTCAAAATCCGCCGGCCGGTCGATCATCCCAACCTCGGGACCTTCGACATCGTCGGCCAGCCGATCCACATGAGCGCCTACCCGCAGCCCGAGCGCCTCAAGCCCACCCCCGACCAGGGCCAGCACACCGACGAGGTGCTGCGCGGGCTGGGCTACGACAACGCGGCGATCGCCGGGCTGCACGAGAAGGGCGCGGTGTAGCCTCGGCTAGGGCGGTTTCGCTTCCGGTTGATCGCTCCCATCCATCACCTTGGCCGGACTTGATCCGGCCATCCACGAATAACTTCAAGCTATTCGTGGACCCGCGGGTCAAGTCCGCGGGAGGGGAGGGGTTTTACTCTAATTCCGCAGATTGCCGTTCGCATCGCGCTGCTGCACTTGGATCGCGGCGAGAACGGTAGTGATATTGCCGGCGTCGACCGGCTGTCTGTCCTTGCGACAGATGGTGGCGTGGATCAGGTAGATGTAGCCGCCGCCCCAGCGCGGGCCGCGCTTCTCGATCGCCAGGCAATTATCGGCGCCGACCGTGAATTCCATGGTGGCGAGGTCGCCGCTATCGACGAAATTGCGCCATCCCGAACCCTGCCTCGCCACCTGGTTCATGTCGACGAACTGACCCTGCAGGTTGCGGGGGATGGACTCGACGTAGCAATCCTGCCGCTGGTGGCCGATGGCGCTGACGTAATACGGGTCGAACACCAGGCTGTCGGCCTCGAACGACAGACCGCCGGCATTGCTGATCACCAGATCATGGGCGATCTGGCAATTCGAGATCGGCCGCGTGCCCTGGCTGTCGCCGTGTTCGAAATTGATCTGCGGCGGACCCCGGCGACAGGTCCCCGGGGCGGTCGCGCCGACCCGCGATGCCGCGCACGGAACCTCGGGCCATTTGGTTTCCTCGACCCGCACATTGCCGAAATAGGGCATGCCCACGGCGCCTTGCGATGTCGGCTTGACTTCATTGGGGTTTGCCGGCGCCGTGACCGTGACGTCGGGTAGTGTCGTCGGCTGTTGCGCGCCGGCGCCGCCGCCGAGGCAGGCGATCGCCGCGCCCATCGCTATTCTTGCAAACGCACGCATCGTATCCCTCTCCTGTCGGCGGCGGCTCCCGTTCGGCGCGCTCTTTTTTTTTGATTGTTCGCCTTTTTATATCGCGGGAGCAACGTTGTTCATCTCCGCGGACCGTGCCGCGGCTTCTTGACATTCCGTCTCCGCTCGCAAACGACTCGCGGTCGATGAGCAGCGGGAGACCACGAAGATGAATGCCCTCGACCGGGTTCGCGTGCTCGACTTCACGACGACGATCGCCGGCCCGCATTGCACCCGGCTGCTCGCCGATCTCGGCGCCGAGGTGGTCAAGATCGAGGCGCCGGAAGGCGACATGATGCGGGCGCGCCTGCCGATCCGCGGCGGCGCCAGCACCTCGTTCGGTCAGCTCAACGCCGGCAAGAAAAGCCTCGTCCTCGATTTGAAGCGGCCGGAGGCGGTCGCGGTGGTGCACCGGCTGGTGAAATCGGCCGATGTCGTCGTCGAGAATTTCCGGCCCGGCGTGATGCGGCGCTTCGGCCTCGATTACCCGAAACTGCGCGAGGTGAACCCGGCGCTCGTCTATTGCGCGATCTCGGGCTATGGCCAGACCGGCCCCTCGGCGGGGCTGCCGGCCTATGCGCCGGTGATCCACGCCAGCTCCGGCTACGACCTGGCGCAGATCGCGCATCAGGTCGAGCCGCGCCGGCCCGACTATTGCGGCATCTTCATCGCCGACGTGCTGAGCGGCACCTACGCGTTCGGCGCGATCGTGGCGGCGCTCCACCAGCGCCAGGCCACGGGCGAGGGCCAGATGATCGACGTGTCGATGCTCGAAAGCATGCTGTCGCTGACCCTGGGCGAATTGCAGAATTCGCAGTTCGACGTGCCGCCGCTCGGCCGGCCGATCTTCGGCCCGGTCGCGACCCGGGACGGCTATATCAACCTGTCGGTCGCCAGCGAGCGGACCTTCCAGGCCATGGCGGCCGCGGCGGGCCGCGCGGATTGGCTGACCGACCCGCGCTTCGCGAAATACATCGATCGCCGGGTTAATTGGGGCGCGCTGATGGACGAGCTCGAGGAATGGTCGAAGACGCTGCCGACGCCCGAGGTGCAGGCGGTCTTCGACCGGCACGGCGTGCCGTCGTCGCCCTACCGCACGGTCAAGGAGGCGATGGCCGACCCGCAACTCGCGCACCGCCACTCGCTCGCCGAAATCCACGACAAGGGCGGCAGTTTCCTGGCGCTGAACCCGCCATTCCGGATGACCGCGTCGCGCGCGGCGGCCGGTGATCACGTCGCCGACCTCGGCCAGCATGGCGCCGCGGTGCTGGCGGACGCCGGCTACTCGGCCGAGGAGATCGCCGCGCTGGCGCAGGCTGGGGTGACGGTGACGGGGTAGAGACTAAATCGTGTCTCCGACGCCGGCGTGGCAGGCGCGCAACTTCCTGATCCGGGCAACCGTGCTGCGGGACAAGATTCCGTCGCTCGACGAATACCCGTTCAGCATCCCGGCGATCGGCAATCTGCACGAAATCCGTTTTGACCAGCCCGTAACCTTCTTCATCGGCGAGAACGGCTCGGGAAAATCGACGCTGATGGAGGCGATCGCGGTGGCCTCGGGGCTAAATCCGGAGGGCGGCAGCCGCAATTTCAACTTCTCGACGCGCGCCTCGCATTCCGGGCTCAAGGACTACCTGCGATTGACGCGAAGCCCTCGTCGGGCGCGCGACAGTTATTTCCTGCGCGCGGAAAGCTATTTCAACGTCGCGACGCAGATCGAGGCGCTCGACGACGAGCTGCTGGGCGGCCCCAAGATCATCGGGGCTTACGGCGGCCGATCACTCCACGAGCAGTCGCACGGCGAGTCGTTTTTCGCGCTGTTCATGAACCGGTTGGGCGGCGACGGGTTTTGTCGGTGTCGATCCTCACGATGTCCGCATGCGGATGCGGGCTGCGCTTGATCTTGCCGTGCAGATGCCCGGCATCTTCATG
>Ga0182024_10009334_pt1 | contig 20319 bp, 19 predicted proteins | sample P32metaG_FD_120480 | JGI IMG/M metagenome (GOLD analysis project Ga0182024, IMG submission 120480) | Permafrost microbial communities from Stordalen Mire, Sweden - P3-2 metaG (Illumina Assembly) | ecosystem: Environmental > Terrestrial > Soil > Wetlands > Permafrost | place: Sweden: Stordalen... | reverse complement strand
TTTGCGGAGAGCCCGCCGTTTGCGGAGAGCCCGCTATTTGCGGACGGCTTGCCGTTTGCGGAGAGCTTGCCATCTGCGGAGAACTCGCCGTTTGCCGTGAGCTCAGCGGTAGCGACCGCCCCGAGACCCGCCAGCCCGCCTGCTTCTGCCGCGCCTTCGGCCAGCTCGACCAGGACCGGCTCCGCCGCGTGCATGTAACGCCGGCCTCGGACGGCGGAGGCCACGATGCCGATGGCCGTCGCAATGGCGGCGAAGGTAAACGCCAGGTGCAGTCCGGCCGCGAATGGCTGCTCGATCAGCTTCGGGAAGAACGACCGGCCAGTGATATACGCGGCCTGGCGGGCAGGCAGGTGCTGTAGCGCCCCCGTGGGGCCGAGCAGTTCCTTGATGGGGTTGTAGCCGAGAAATGCCGAGAACAAGCTGCCGATCGGCGGTTCGCTGGCGACCGTATGAGCGGCGGCGGGGGCGACGCCGGCGGCGACCAGCCCGCGATAGAGGTGGCTGGGCAGGCGTGCGGCCAGTCCCAGCGTGACGATGGTGAAGAACAGTCCCATGGACAGCACGGTGGCCGAGTTCTGGAAGGTGTTGAGCATCCCGGCGCCCGCGCCGCGCTGCTCGGGGGGCAGGCTGTTCATGACCGCGGCCTGGTTGGGGGAGAAGAACAGCCCCATGCCGACCGCGAACAGGAAGACGAGCAAGGCGAACCAGAGATAGCTGAAGTTGATCGGCAGCAACTCAAGCAGCAGGAAGCTGGCCCCGGAGACTGCCAGGCCACTCGTGGCGAACGCCCGGGCCCCGTACCGGTCAGACAGCACGCCGGCCAGCGGGGCGGTGAGCAGGAACCCGATGGTGAGCGGGATCATCGCGATGCCGGCCCACAGCGGGGTCTCGGCGAAACTGCGGCCATGCTGGGGTAGCCAGATTCCCTGCAGCCAGATGATCAGCATGAACTGCAGGCCGCCGCGGCCGAGGGCGCCGAGCAGCCCGGCGATGTTGCCGGCGGTGAACGCGCGGATCTTGAACAGGCCCAGCCGGAACATCGGCTGCGGCACCTTGGTCTCCACCCAGGCGAACACGACGAGGACGGCGATCCCGCCGAAGATCGCGGTCAGCACGCGGGGATTGGTCCACCCGGTGGGGTGCCCGCCGTAGGGGAGCAGCGAGTACACGATCCCGGTCAGCAGTGAGATCAGCCCGATGGCGAACAGGGCGTTGCCCAGCCAGTCGATCTTGGCCGGGATGCGGATCCCGTTGTCGCGGAGCTTGAGGTAGGCCCAGATCGTGCCGAACAGGCCGAACGGAACCGACACCAGGAAGACCAGCCGCCATTCGATGGGGGCCAGTACGCCGCCCAGCAAGAGCCCGAGGAACGAGCCGGCCACCGCGGCGACGCCGTTGATCCCCATCGCCTTCCCCCGCTCGTTCTGGGGGAAAGCATCGGTCAGGATGGCGGTCGAGTTGGCGAACAGGAACGCCCCGCCGACCCCCTGGAAGACCCGCATGATGATGATCCACAGTGCCCCGGCCGGCCCGGTGAGCCACGTCACCGACAGCAGGATCGAGAAGAACGTGAAGACGGCGAAGCCCAGGTTGTACATGCGAACCCGGCCGTAAATGTCACCGACGCGTCCCAGGCTGACCACCAGCACCGCGGTGACCAGCAAGAACCCCAGGAAGGTCCACAGGAAGTAGGAGGTGTTGGACGGCACCAGCGGGTTGAGCTTGATGCCCCGGAAGAGCGCCGGCAGCGAGATGAGCAAGATCGACTGGTTGATCGTGACCATCAGGATCCCGAGCGTGGTGTTGGACAGCGCGATCCACTTGTAATGGACGCCCCGGCCACCCGGGTCCGAGAGGGCCGCCTGCTCCTGTCCCGCCACCGTCATGGAGTCTCCCCGGCTGTCGTCTCTGATCCCTGTCAGTTGCCGAGTCGATCCTATCGAACCCTTACGTCAACGTCAGATACAGCTCCCGATCAGGTGGAGCCGAGATCTTGTGCGTGGCCTGCCCGGGCGCGGTGGCCGGCTGAAGCCGGGCGGCGGGCGGCGGGTCGGTGAAGCGCAGCCCGAGATCCACCCGGTCCCTGCTGGCGGCCGCGTCGGCGATCGCCCACTGGCTGTTCTGCGGTACGCCATGCACGGACCGCAGCCACTTGCGTACCGCGTTCTGGTCGAGCGGGTCGATCCCGGAGGTCCGGACAAGCGCGACCCATTCGTCCAGCGGCCGGCCGGTGCGCTCCGCCAGCGACGCGGTCACCGCGCTCATCATGTCGTCGGGCGTCTTTCCCATGCCGCACAGCGTATTACGGCAGCATCCCGTCTACCCGGCGCATGATCTCCCGGCAGACCCGGCCCACATCGCCCGGGTCATCGGTGAATTGCGATGGCTTGATGCAGAACGTGGTGAACCCGGCCGCTGCCTGCGGCGGGATCACCGCCAGTGCCTGGCCGAGATCGGCCACGCTGTCGCTGCCGGGAAACACAGCACGGGTGCCGCCGACGAGTTCCAGGCCGCGCGGGTCCCGGCCGGCCGCGACCATCGCCTCATCAAGGCGCCGCATCTCCTCCGCCGACGGCCGGCCGAGCGGGTTGAACCCGTCGCCATACCGGACGATGCGTTCCGTCATCCGCTGATGCATGCCGGCCCCGCCGAGCCACAGGGCCGGTCCCCCGGGCCGGAACGCCTTCGGCTCGAAGTACACGTCACGGAACGAGTAGTGCTCCCCCGCGAAGGAGGCCGGCGTATCCCGCCAGAGCACCGCCCATGCCTCCAGGTGCTCGTCGAGCAGGTCACCGCGCCGGTGGAAGGGCACGCCCAGCGCGGCGTACTCCTCCGCCAGCCAGGACACCGTCGGCAGCACGACCAGCCGGCCGCCGCTGATCAGGTCGAGCGAGCCAAGCTCGCGGGCGATCAGCAGCGGATGGCGCAGGGGGGCGATCACCGCGCCCGCGACGAGCCGGACCCGCTCGGTCACCGCCGCGATCGCCGACAGCAGCACGACCGAACTCGGCCACGGCGTCGCCGGGTCCTGGTTGCCGGGCAGCGCGTACTCGCGCGGGTTGGCCATCAGCCCGTTCATGCCCGCGGCAGGCCCGAGGACGATGTGCTCGCTGACCATCACGGAATCGAACCCGGCGTCCTCGGCATCGCGCGCCCAGCGCACCAGGGCCGGCAGGTCGCGGCCCGGGGTCATGGTCCAGTTCTCGCTCAGGATCAGGCACATTCTCGGCGCGGCCATCCCGCCTCCTTCCTTGCCCCTCAAGTCCCGCTGACTTAGCGGTTAGGATCCAGCCGGTTCCTGCCGGTCGGATCTTAACCGCTAAAATTCATCCATCGTTGAATTGTGACTCACGCTGTTTGTGTGGCATGTGGGGCGCTTTTGCGACGGAAAACTGGCGGTCGCCGCCGAGCCCGTGAGCGGAAGCCGCCGAGCCCGTGAGCTGATGCAGCCCGGCGCGGGGCTGGTGGGTCGCGTCGGTCCAGTGGGGCTCACGGGGTGCTTCGGTCGCAGGCGGCTGGGCGCGGCCGTAGCGGCTGGTGCCGTCGTGGCACTCGCCTCTGCCGCAGGCGGCACTTCCATGGCTCAGCCGCGGATCGGGGGACGGATGCCGCGGAACTCCCAGTCCCCGCCAAATGCGGTGGAGACGACTTCCTCGCTTTCCGTCGGCTGCGCGCCGAAATCGTCCGGCACCGGCAGCGGCCCTGCGACGACATGATTCGTCAGCTTGCCGAGGCCGTCGACCTCCACGTCGACCACGTCGCCGGGCTGGAGCGGGCGGGAGTTGGCCGGCGTGCCGGACAGCAGCACGTCCCCCGGGCTGAGCGTGATCGTCCGCGCGATGTCGGCGACCAGGTAGTGCATGTCCCACTGCATCTCGTCGGTGGACCCGTCCTGCGCGAGACGGCCGTTGACGTAGGTGCGCAGCCGCTTGCCGCGGAAGTCCCAGCCGGTGACCAGCCCGGGGCCGAGCGGTGCCATCGTGTCCGAGCCCTTGACCCGCAGCATCGACCCGGCGTCGGTGTCACGGAAGTCGTGCAGCCCGAAGTCGTTGGCGATGGTGTAGCCGGCGATGTACTCCCCGGCCTGCGACGGCAGTACGCCGCGGCAGGCGCGGCCGATCACGATGGCGACCTCGCCCTCGTAGTTGAGGTACTTGCAGCCGGCCGGGCGGACCACCGCGCCGCCGTGCCCGACGAGCGCGGAGACCGGCTTGGAAAAGTACGTCGGCGCGGCGGGCAGCCGTACCTGGAACTCGGCCACCCGGCTGCGGTGGTTGAGGTGCACGGCAATGATCTTGGTGGGCGTCACCGGCGGCAGGTGCACGGCGCCGGCCGCGCTGACCCGGCGGCCGTCCCCGGCGACCAGCTCCTCGCCGTCTCGCCGGACCGGCGTGACCGCCCCGTCCAGCAGGATCCTGCGGTACTCGGCCATCGTCTCCCCTACCCGGCGGCCGCGGACCAGCCCGCGGCCGGCCGGTCGAACCACAAGTGCATCTGCCCGGTGCCGACTGAATTCTCATAAGCGCTGAACGAGCGCGCGGGCGCCGTCACACTCCGCCCGCCGAGTGCCGCCGCCATCATGAGGTAGTGGGCGAATTTCGCCTCCGGCCGCACCTTCAGGAACTCTGGCATGGTGTCGATCACCCGGGCGTGCTGGCCGGCCTCCAGCCAGCCGATCCGCTCCAGGTCAGCCTCGCGTCCCGCCGGGGTGCGGATGTGCACCGGGTCGCTGGCCTCGTGCGCGCGCAGTTCCCGCAGCGGCCAGAACGTGTGCGACATGGCACCCGACGCGATCAGCAGGACCCGCCGGCCGGACCCGGCGATCGCCTGGCCGAGGGCACGGCCGACCCGCAGGAAGTCCTCGGTGTCGCCGGTCTGCGCGGTGTTGCTGACCGAGATCCAGCGCTTGCCCAGCCCGCGGCCGAGGTAGGTCCACAGGTTGACCGTCGCGTAGTGCACCGGCAGGTACGGGTCGTCGATGGCGGTGATCCAGGTGCCGTGCTGATCCCCCAGCGCGGCGGTCGCGTGCGCGAGCTCCGGGTCGCCGCGCCAGTCGTACGGGATCCGGCACATCCCGCGCGGCAGCTCGTCGGAGGTGAACAGCCCGGCCCGGGTCTCATGCGCGGAGATGACGAACTCGACGGTGGTGAACCAGTGCGAGTCGAGGACCACGACCGTGTCGTAATCGAGCGTCTCGAACACCTCGGCCCGCAGCCGCTCAAGCCCGGGAACGAGGCTAATCTCCTTTCCCTCGTTCAGCTCGAGGCGCTGTTCATAGGGGAGCATGATCGTTGGGACATGGGCCAGCAGTCCCGCTCCGACAACCTCACCCATCGCGCTGCCAACCCTCCGGGGCATAGACCGTGTTCTTGACGTCGCCGTAGAAGTCGAAGCTCCAGGTGCCGCCTTCGCGGCCGATGCCGGACAGCCCGGCGCCGCCGAACGGCGCCCGCAGGTCCCGGACGAAGAAGCAGTTGACCCAGACGGTGCCCGCGACGAGGCGGGCGGACACCCGCTCGGCCCGCCGCTGGTCGCCGGTGAACAGGGTGGCCGCCAGCCCGTAGCGGGTGCTGTTGGCCAGCGCGACGGCCTCGTCCTCGGCGGCGAACGTCTGCAGCGTGAGCACCGGGCCGAATACTTCCTCGGTCAGGATCTCCGAGCCGGGGGCCGCTCCCGCGAGCAGCGTCGGCTGGTAGTACAGGCCGCCGAGTTCGCCGTTCGGCCCGCCGCCGGCCAGCGGCCTCGCGCCCGCGGCCACGGCGCGCCGGACGAAGCCGTCGACCCGCTGCAGGTGCGCCCGGGTGATGTTCGGCCCGACGTCGGTGGCCTCGTCCCGCGGATCACCCTGGCGCAGGGCCGCGGCGCGGGCCAGGAAGCGCCCGGTGAACTCGGCGGCGACCCGTTCTTCGACCAGCAGCCGGGTGCCCGCCAGGCAGACCTGCCCGGCGTTGTCGAACTGCCCGACGGCGGTGGCGACGGCCAGGTCAAGGTCGGCGTCGGCGAAGACGAGCAGCGGGGACTTGCCGCCCAGCTCCAGCGAGACCGGGGTCAGCTGCGCTCCGGCCGCGGCGGCGACCAGGCGGCCGGTCGCGACCGAGCCGGTGAAGGAGATCCTGGCCAGGCCGGGATCCGCGGCCAGCGGCGCACCCGCCTCCGCGCCCAGGCCCTGCACGACGTTGAAGACGCCATCCGGCAGCCCGGCATCGCGGGTGATGTCGGCGAGCAGGCTCGCGGTCAGCGGCGCCCACTCCGGCGGCTTGGCGACGACCGTGTTGCCCGCCGCGAGGGCCGGCGCGATCCGCCAGGTGGCCAGCATCAGCGGCGCGTTCCACGGCGTGATCACCGCGGCGACCCCGGACGGCGCCCAGGTCACCTGCTGCCGGTGGCCGGAGATATCCCGGTCACCCGGGTCGAGCTCGCCGAGCCAGTCCGCGAAGAATCGGAAGTTGTGCGCCGCCCGGGGCATCACGCCGCGCCGGTGCGAGCGCAGCAGCGCCCCGTTGTCGCGAGTTTCCACCTGCGCGAGTTCCTCGACCCGCTGCTCGATGCCGACCGCGATCGCGCGCAGCACGCCGGCCCGCTCATCCGGGCTGGCCGACGCCCAGCCGGGGAAGGCGCCGCTGGCGGCCGCGACCGCCGCGGCTACCTCGGCCTCGCCGCCGCGGGCGACCTCGGCGATCGGCTGCTCGTCAATCGGCGACACGTCGGTGAAGGTCCGGGCGCTGGAGATCCGGCGGCCGCCGATCCAGTGCCTGGTGTCGACCTCGACGCCGGCCACGCTCGCTGTGCTCGCCATCGCCGTCCCGGTGCTCGTCATGGCCGGGCGCCGGTCATCGCCGCGTGCCCGTTCCCGGTACTCATTGCCGTCCCGCTACTGGTGCGCATATCGTTTGGACCCAAATTATATTCGGGGATGACTGCGGTCAAGGGCTCGCGGGTGGTCGTCAAGGGACGTCCGGGCGGGCCGGGACGCCGCGCTCGGCCAGCAGGCGGCCGCCGTCCCAGGTGACCCCGACCTGCCGGTAGTAGCCGCCGATGATCTCGGTGACCTCGAGCCTGGCCAGCTCCTCGGTCGGCGAGGTGAACAGCTCGAGGGTGGCATCGCCGCGCCAGGCCTGGCCGCCCTCGAAGCGGGCGCTGCCCGAGCCGATCAGCTCGTCCAGCGAGTCCGCGGCGCCCTTCTCGATCGACGGCATCCACCGGTGGTGGGCCATCGGGTGGGCGTTGACGAATCCGTTGCCCGGCGATTCCTCGCGCAGCGTCACCACCGCCTGGGCCAGCCGGCGGTCGGCCGCGGCCAGCGTGCCGGCGAACAGGCCGCCGGGCGCGATCCGCGGCGCGGCGAGCCCGAACGGATGCGGCCTGGTCTGGTGGATCGAGCCGAGCTTCTTGGGATAGCCCTGGTAGAGGCCGCGGGCCAGGGCGAAGTCGGAGTCGACCCAGATGTAGACGCAGCGCGAGTAGACCTGGCCGCCGAGGCTGCAGCGCACGACGGCGAAGCATTCCTTGTACTGCGCCCGGACCGGATCGAGCAGTTCCTCTCCCCCGTCGCCGCAGGACTGCCAGTCCGCCCAGATCAGCGCCACCGCGCCGGGGTCCTCGGGAGCCGGCTCGAGCGGGGCGGGCAGCAGCTCGGCGACTCGGGCCGGATCGGTCCGGTACTCCACCGTGAGCAGGTCGCCGGAGTAGTGCCATGGCGGCGCGGGCAGCAGCGAGGACCGCCCGGTAGCGGTCCTCGGGTAGAAGAACCCGGCCATCTCACTCACGCGCGCTCCTAGGTTGTTCGTATCCGTACGAATTCGGATGCTAGACGCCGGGGTACATTCCCCGCCAGGATCTTGCCTGCACCCTTCGCCGCAGTTACGCTGCGACAGGTCGTTTGTATCCGAACGTTCTCCTTCGAGTGAGCCATCGAGGGAGCCACCGTGGAGCCGCCGTGACGCACGCATCAGACGTTGCCGCCGTCTCCGAGCGGCTGCGCAGCCAGGGCATCGACGTGATCCGGGTCTCCTACCCGGACATGATCGGCGTCGACCGCGGCCGCGACGTGCTGCTCGACGAGCTGCCGTCGGCGGCAGAGCACGGGCTGGCGTTCTGCCGCGCCGTCTACCACACCTCCCCGATGGGCGACGTGGTCCCGGTGCAGGGCGGCCTGGAGGCAGGCCTGCCCGACATCACCGTGCGCCCGGACCTGGCGACCCTCACGCCGCTGCCGTGGGAGCCGAACGCGGCCTGGTGCCTCGGCGACGCCACCACGACCGACGGCTCGCCCGCGCCGGAGTCGCCGCGCACCGTGGTGCGGCGGGTAGCCGATCAGCTGTCCGGCCTCGGCTACCAGCTTGTCTGCGGTCCCGAGCTGGAGTTCTTCGTGTGCGAGCAGGACGGCGCCGGGGGCTGGCGGCGTTATGCGAATGAGCTGGGAAACGTCTACGTCGTCGGCCGCAAGGGCGATCCCCGCGGCCTGCTGCTGCACATGCTCCGGCAGCTCAGGGACGCCGGGCTGCGGGTGACGGCGGCTAACCACGAGTTCTCGCCGGGCCAGTTCGAGATCAACCTTGACCACTCGGAGCTGGTGGACGCGGCGGACCGCTCGTTCCGGCTCAAGTCCGCTGTGCAGGAGATCGCCCGCCATCGCGACCTGATGGCCACCTTCATGGCCAAGCCGTTCAACGACGAGGGCGGCTCCGGATTTCACGTGCACGTGTCGGTCAACGACGAGGGTGGCAGCAACGTGTTCGGCGACCCCGGCGGGCCGGACGGGCTGTCGCGGGCGGGCCGGTACGCGATCGGCGGCGTGCTGCGGCACGCGGCCGCGCTCAGTGCGCTGCTGAACCCCACGATCAACTCGTACAAGCGGTTCGGGCCGGACACGCTGGCGCCCTGGCTGATCGACTGGGGCCTGGATAACCGCAGCGCGATGGTGCGGGTGCCGCCGGAGCGCGGCGCCGCCGCCCGGATGGAGGTCCGCCTCGGCGACGCCACCGCCAACCCGTACCTCGCCATGGCCGCCGTCGGCGCGGCGGTCTACCTGGGCATCCGGGACAAGGCGGAGCCGCCGGCGAAGCTGGAGGGGTACGGCTACGACCCCGGCAGGTCGCCCATGCTGCCTACCGGTCTTGGCGCGGCCCTGGACGCGCTGGAGGCCGACCATGAGCTCGCCGCGATCCTGGGCGAGTACTTCGTCACCTCCTTCCTGAGCTACAAGCGCAACGAGATCGAGCGATTCGAGCGGTTCGTCACCGACTGGGAATTCCGCGAGTACGCCTATCACCTGTAAGAGGCCCGGCCATACGCAGCACTGCCATCACGGCGTTCGCCGAGTCGGTCACACCGCGCTTTCCGTGGTCAAGTCGGCCAGGTGCGTGCTCGCCGATTCTCGCGCGCGCAGGATCCAGGTGGACGCGAGGCCGATCACGAACAGCCCGAGCGCGAACCACGGGGCCAGGATGGTCGGGCTGGTGACCTTGTAGAACGAGCCGTAAATGGCGCCACCGGTGATCACGATGCCCAGCACCGCCGACACGATCAGCGAGACCCGCCGCTGCGACCCGGCGAAAGTGCGCAGCGAGCCGACCGACATCAGCAGGTAGACAACCACGAGTGCGAATCCGCCGAACGTGGAGCCCCAGGCGAACAGCGCGAAGTAGTGCGGCGTCTTCGGCAGCGCGAACAGGCCGGTCCAGAACTGGTTGACCAGCAGCGTCGCCACCGCTGCCCCGATCACGAAGACCGCCGCTCCCAGCGGCGAGCCGTGCCGCTTGGAGGTGATGGCGAGCGGAGCCGGGATTCTGCGATCGCGGGCCATCGCGAAGATCCCGCGCGACGCGGACACGGCGCAGCCGATCGCGACCGCCAGCATGTCGAGCAGCACCACGAGCTCGAGCAGCCGGTCGATCCAGGTGCCGCCATATCCGCCGGCGCTCTTAGCCGCGCCGAGCGCGAAGAGCGGCGCCGACGCGGCCGCGGTCAGCGTCTTCAGGCTGTAGTGGAATCCGGCCACCTCGACGTAGGTGGCCAGGACGTAGATAACCATGGCGATTCCTGCGGTGGCCATCACCGCGATCGGGATCTCCCGCCGCGGGTTGGGCGTCTCCTCGGCCAGATTCGCCGCCGTCTCGAAACCGACGAACAGCAGCACGCCGTACAGCACGCCGAAGAAGATCCCGGACCAGCCGTCGGCCGACGACGACGGCTCGAACGGCTTGACGCTATTCGCGGAGCCCAGCTTGGCGATGACGGTGATGAAGAAAATGGTGAGGACGATGATCGACACCAGCGCCAGCGCGAGCTGGCTGCGGGTAGACACCCGCACGCCGAAGTACAGGATGACGGCGATCGCCGCGATGATGATCAGCGTCCAGGCCCAGGAGGGCAGCGGACTCACGCTGAACTCGGCGAGGATCGTGCTCTGCAGGTAGCCGCCGATGAGCAGCAGCAGGCCGGTGAGCAGGACGGTCACCCCGCCGTAGTAGAGCCAGCCTGCAGCGGTCCCGACTCGCTTGCCGAGCCCGCGGCTCACGTAGTCGTACAGCGATCCGGCGGCGTGGACCTCCTTCGCGTAGTTCGAGACGATCCAGCCGAGCGCGAAGACGCCGATCCCGGCGATGATCACCGAGATCGGCGACGCAACCCCGCCGCCCTTGCCCGACGCGCTGATCACGCCGACCACGAGCGGGATCACGAAGGCCGAGGAGAACACCGGGCCCATGAACCCGACCGACTGGGCGATGACATCGGGGAGCGACAGGACCTTCGCCCCTAGGCGCTCGTACGCTGGCTCGGAACTCCCCATCGTTTCCTCCTTCATAGTCAGGGCTGCTGTAAACGGGCGGCGTCTCAGCCGGGGATCCGGAGCACTCTTCTCGCGTTGCCGGCGAAGATCGCGGCGGTTTCGGCATCCGGCAGGCCGAGCGCCTCGACGTCGGCGATCGTGTCCGCGATGACCGTGGGGCCGCCGAGGGGCATGTCCGTCCCGAACAGGACGTGATCGCTGCCGAAGAACTCCACCGCGCACCGGACGGCGTGCGCGGCGCCGAACAGCGCGGTGTCGGTGTAGAAGCGCCGGAAGTAGTCCAGCGAGTCGCCGTTCAGGCCGGCCATGATGGCTTCCCGGTCGGGGTCCTCCAGCGGCGCCGCGAGGCGGCCGGCGAAGTGCGGGACCATCGCCCCGGCGTGGTGGGCGATGACGCGCAGGCCGGGGTGGCGGTCCAGGCAGCCCGAGTACACCAGCCGCGCCATCGCGACCGACGTCTCGTACGGCCAGCCGAGCGACCACCAGATGCCGTACTTCGACCGGCTTTCCGACGGGTAGTCGGACCAGATCGCGCTGCGGGTGGGGTGCAGCCAGATCGCGCCATCGCACCGGGTCACGGTCTCGAACACCGGATCGAATCGCGCATGGTCGAGCGGCGCCCCGCTGACGTTCGTGTGCAGCTGCGCGCCGAGCGCCCCGAGCTCGGTCATGGCCCGGCCGAGCTCGGCCGCGGCCGCGCCGGCGTCGCTCATCGGCAGCGCCGCCGCGAAGCCGGCGAAGCGATCCGGGTAGCGGCTGACCAGCCCGGCCATCTCGTCGTTGGCGGCGCGGGCGAGATCGCGAGCCGCGGCCGGCCCGCCGAGCTCCTCGATCGGCGGCACGGCGAGCGTCAGCACCTGGGCGTAGTCCCCGAACTGGTCCACCGTCCGCCAGCGGGCATCGAGGTCGATCAGCGCCGGGTCCTCCCGGATCCACTGCCGGTAACCGAGGATCCGGCCGCTGGTTCCCGCGCCGGAGGTGATCGATTCCAGCCGCTCGGCGTACGCGGGCGGCAGGATGTGCGCGAACGCGTCGATCTTCCTCACGTTGCCGCCCCAGGGCGCGGCGAGCGGCCGGCGAGATGCACCCGGACCGGGAGCTCCCGCAGCCCGTTGGTGAAGTTCGACCGGATCCGGCGCGGCGGTCCGGCCAGCTCGAACCGCTCTACCCGCCGGGCCAGCGCGCCGAGCACGACGCGCACCTCCAGCCGGGCCAGGTGGACGCCCAGGCACAGGTGCGGGCCGCCGCGGCCGAAGCTGAGGTGCCGGTTGGGGGTGCGGCCGATATCGAAGGCATCCGGGCTGGCGAACTCGGACTCGTCCCGGTTCCCTGAGACGTACCAGAGCACCACCTTGTCGCCGGCCCGGATCGCCGCGCCGCCGAGCTCGGTGTCCGCGGTCGCCGTCCGGCGCATGAAGTGCGTCGGGCAGGTCCACCGCAGTACCTCGTCGGTGGCCGTGCCCGCCGCCGCCGGGTCGGCCCGCAGCCGGTCCCATTGCTCCGGGTGCTGGCAGAAGGCCAGGATCCCCTGCGCGATGGCGATGCGGGTGGTCTCGTTCCCGGCGACCACCAGGATCGAGAAGAAGTTGTCGAGATCGACCTCGCTCAGCCGGTCGCCATCGACCTCCGCCCGCAGCAGGGTGGACAGCAGGTCGTCGCCGGGCGCGCGGAGCCGGTCGCGCACGATCTGGCGGCCGAGGTCCCAGAGCTGCTTGCCGTACGGGCTGCGGAACGGGAACCGGCGGAAGGCATCGGTGTCGTCCCGGCCCCAGACCACGTCGGTCACGTCCGGGTCCGTGTTGGCGATCAGCCGGTCGCCGAGGTCGATGAACTGGTCCAGGTCGGCCCCGGGGAGGCCCATGATCCGGGCGAGCACGCGGATCGGGACTTCCTTCGCGACGGCGTCGACGAATTCGAGCTCGCCGCCGGCCAGCCCTCCGTCCAGGACCTGCTCGGTGAGTTCCTCGACGAAATGCTGGTAGACCGCGATCGCCCGCTGCGAGAAGCTGCCGGACACGATCTTGCGGAGCTTGGTGTGGTCGGGCGGGTCGGTGTCGATGATCGTGCGGCGCGCCGCCATGTCCTCGTCGGTCGGCTCCTCGAAGGAGATCCCGCGCGCTGAGGAGAATGTCGCCACGTCACGGCTCGCGGTGACGATGTCCTCGTAACAATGGACGGACCAGAAACCGGAATTCGGCGGGGCCTCGTCGACCCAGGCAACCGGCGCCTCGCGCCGCAGCCTGGCGAACTCGTCATAGGGCACTCCCAGCGCCCACATGTCGAGATCGTTCAGGTCGACAGGCCCGGTCATGGCAGATAGTTTGGCACCAAACGAGCAACGGGGCAATGGCCGGAATGCGGCACATCGCCGCGGCCGGTACCGTCGGTCAGACAGTGCGGCAGCCTCGTCAGCGCAGCCGCGCAGCCGGGAGGTTTGATTCATGCGAGTCCTTGTCATCCGCCACCACGAGGAGGACTCGGCCGGCCTCATCGGCACCGCGTTCGAGGCCCGCGGCGGCGAGCTCAGCGCGCACATGTTCCCCGCCGACGGGCCGCTGCCCGCGCTCGACGGCGTTGATCACGTCGTGGTGCTCGGCGCCACCTGCTCGGTGTATGACGACGGTCCCGCCCGCGGCTGGATCGCCGACGAGCTGGCCTGGCTGCGGCAGGCGGACGAGGCCGGGGTGCCGGTGCTCGGCATCTGCTTCGGCGCGCAGGCGCTCGCTGCCGCGTTCGGCGGCCGGGTGGAGGCCGCGGACGTCAAGGAGATCGGCTGGACCCTGGTCGACTCACTCGACCACGGGCTGATCCCGCCCGGCCCGTGGCTGGAGTTCCACGGCGACCGGTGCGTGCCGCCCCGGCAGGCGCGGCTGCTCGCCAGCAACGACATGGGCGCGCAGGCGTTCGCCCTCGGCAGGCACCTGGCGGTGCAGTTCCACCCCGAGATCGACGGCGCTCAGTTCAGGATGTGGCTGGACGCCGGGGCGCGCGGCGAAGCCGAGCTGGCGGGGCATGACCCGGACCGGCTGCTGGCCGAGACCGTCGCGCAGGAGCCTGCCTCCCGTGACCGGGCCGACCGGCTGGTCGCTGCCGCGTTCCACATCGCTGCGACCGCGCCTGGATCGCTGGTCAGCGAAACGGCGAACGCGCCGCGGTAGTGGCGTTAGCTTTCCTCCACGGACCGGATGATCTTACGGAGCAGCGACGCGAGCTGGGTTTGCTCCTGCTCGGTGAGGCTGGCGCTGACGAACGCCTCGCTCATGTTGAACGCCGGAAACAGCCGCTCGATGACGCCGAGGCCCTTGGGCTCCAGGCTGACGAGTACCAGCCGGCCGTCGTCGTCGTGGGCCCGCCGTCGGGCCAGGCCGCGCTTTTCCAGGGTCTTGAGCACGCCGGTCAGCGTCCCCTTGGTGACGCCGGCCTCGGCAGCGAGGTGCCGGGTCTGCTGGTCGCCCCAGATCCACAGCACGAACAGCACGGTGAACGCGGCCCACGAGAGGTCCTCGTCGGCCAGCACCTTGCGCTCCATGTGGTTACGGACCACGTTGGCCGCGCGGTAGATGTTGGACACCGCGGCCATGGCGGCGAAGTCGAGGTGCTGATCGCCGATCCGGCTGCGGATGTCACGCTCGGCCCGCACGAGGTCGCTGGCGCTGCCAGCGGCGAGGCGACGGGGCATACCGCGATGGTACGTGGCGCTCCATCCGGCCAGTGCAGTGAGATCCGGGCTGGCCGCAGCGGCGCCAGCCCCGGCCGCGGCGCGGTCAGGACTGGTCGAAGGCGACAGTCGGCAGGTCAACCGCGGTGGCCCCGCCATCGGCCGTGATCACGGCCCCGGTCACCGCGGATGCCTGGCTGCTGGCCAGGAACGCCACCAGCGCGGCGACCTCCTCCGGCTCGGCGGGCCTGCGCAGCGGCACCTGGGAGGTCGCCAGCGCGTACGCCGCTTCCCGGCCGGCCAGCCCGCGCAGTGCGGCCAGCTGGTCCATCTCCTCGTCAGCCATCGGAGTGCGCACCCAGCCCGGGCAGACGGTGTTGACCCGGACGCCGCGCGGGCCGAAGTCCCGCGCCATCGACCTGGCCAGGCCGATCAGCCCGTGCTTCGCGGTGACGTAGCCCACTGATCCGGGCGCCGCCGCCAGGCCCGCGATAGACGAGATCACCACGATGGATCCCTGCCGCCGGATCAGGTCGGGCAGGCAGGCGCGCGCCGAGACCAGGCAAGTCGTCAGGTTGACCCGCAGGCTCTCCGCCCAGGCGTCGTCAGCGATGTCGGCCGCCGTGCCGGTACCGGGGCCGCCGGCGTTCGCGACGAGCGTGTCGATACCGCCGAATCGCGCCCTGGCGGCCTCCACGACGCCTGCCATGCCGTCAGCCGAGGCCGCGTCGGCGGCCACCACCAGTGCTCGTTCACCCAGCGGGGCCGCCACGTCGTGCAGCGGCTCTGGCCGCCGCCCGACCAGCACCACCGCGGCGCCGTCAGCGGCCAGCCTGCGCGCCACGGCCGCGCCGATCCCGGTCCCGGCACCGGTGACCACCGCCACGCGCGGACCGGGCCGGGCCGCCTCATGATGCTCCGGCCGGTTCGCGTCTCCGCTCATCGGCCGCTCCTCGCCGCCTCGGATGCCACCACATTGCTCATTTGGATCACTCTGGCGACCTGCGACCTGACTATCACGGGATAGTCAGCGGGCAGCCGGGGGGCTTGCCACTCTATGAATGCCAGCGTTGATGGAGCAATCTAGGGGGTGTCGAGGAGGAGACCGGTGATTTCACTGAAGAAACTCGCTGTCATGGCCGCGGTTATTTCCACCGCGGTGCTGATGCCATTGACCGCTGATGCGGCTGCCGCAACCTGGACGGTCATGCCGACGCAAGACACCGTTACGGACGTTTCCCTCAGCAGCGTGGCCTGCCCGTCGCTGTCGTTTTGCGTGGCACTAGGCGTCAACGGGCCACAGCCGCTGGTCTTTCAATGGAACGGCTCCACCTGGGCGCTGTCGGCCGAGGTCGGCGTGCCAGACGAGGCCACGATGACGGCCGTCTCCTGCGCATCGGCCACGTACTGCCTGGCCGTCGGCTACAACTTCCTCGGCAGCTCGGCCGGGAAGCAAGCCGCGGCGTGGCTGTGGAACGGCAGCTCCTAGGGCGCCGTGACGGCCTACAACTCCCCCATGCCCTGGAACGCTCTGAACGCCATCAAGTGCCTCAGCGCATCGGATTGCGAAGCCGTTGGGTGGCAGTCACAGCACGCGGGATACGGATACCATCCGCTGGCCGAGGTCCGGAATGGCAGCACCTGGAGCGGGCAGGGAGTGAAAGGCGCCGATGGCACTGTCTCCGGCCAGCTGGCCGCCGTGGCCTGTGCGGCAGCATCCAGCTGCGAGGCAGTCGGCTCCCGCCCGGCCGGAAGCCACAGCACGGCCGCGCTGGCGGTGCGGTGGACCGGCACCGCGTGGTCCTCGCAAAAGCTGCCTGCGGTCACGGACCGGAGTTATCTGACCGGTGTTTCGTGCTACCGCACCGGCTGCACCGCGGTCGGCGGGGCGTCCACCACCAGTGGTGTTTCGACGCTGGCCGAGGCGTGGAACGGCGCTCACTGGGCGCTCCAGTCGCCGGTCGGCAGCGGGAACGTCACGGGCGCGACCGACACCATATGGAACGCCGTTCACTGCCAGAGCGCCACCAGCTGCGTAGTTGTCGGTAACTGGGACAGTAACAACACCTTGGCGGAGACGTGGAACGGCAGCACCTGGGCTCAGGACAACACGCCAAACCCAATCGCCAGCGACGTGCTGAACGCCATGTCGTGCACCCCGGGCACGGCCGTGTGCACCGCGGTCGGTACCGGCGGCGACGGCGACCCCCCGTTTGCGGTAAGGAACTGAGGCAGAGATCGGCGTAGCGGGCGGCCGGGTCGGACAGCATCAGCCTGCGACCAGCCGCTCGATGCGCGCGTGCAGTTCGGGCACGTAGTTCTCGGCCTCGGGCTTCATCAGGACGCTGCGCAGAACCCGGGCGCCGTCGCGGTCCGCCGCAATGCCCGGATGACGGCGGGCGAACCCGCTCGCCGGGACCTGCAGGGTGCTGAGGAAAACCGGCTCGGCCCGGTCGGCCATGCCCGCGGCCAGCATCCGCCCGGACGCGTCATCGATCGCCGACAGGCTGAGCGCCCCGGTCCGGCCGGACGGGCCGGCCATCGGGAAATAGCAGACGATGTCGAGTTCCGGTGGCTGGAACAGGGCCAGGCGGCCGGAGTCCTCGATCAGCTCCGACCAGTCCAGCGCGGCCCGGCGGCAGGCGGCGAGCACCTGGCCGAGCCCGTCCGGCGTGGGCGGCAGCAGCTGAAACGTCAGCCACAGCGCGGCCGCCGCGGCCCCCGCCCTGGAGCACTCGAGGCTGATCTCGCCGAGGTGCAGCTCATCGGAGGTGAAGTAGGTGTAGGGCGAGTCGTGCCGGTAAAAGCGCCCGACCTCCGGATCCCGGAACAGCACCGCCCCGCAGCCGTACGGCTGCAGCCCGTGCTTATGCGGGTCGACCACCACGGAGTCGCACCCGGCGATGGCCCGCCAGGGCGCCTCGTCCAGCCCGGCCCGGCCCGCACCGCCAGCCAGCAGGGTGAAGAACCCGCCGTAGGCCGCGTCGACGTGGACCCGGACCCCGTGCCTGCGGGCGACGGCGAGCACCTCGGGCACGGGATCGATAGCGCCCAGGCCGGTGGTTCCCGTTGTCGCGACCACGGTCCCGATCCGGCCGGTGGCGAGCAGGTCTTCGAGCGCGGCGGGATCCAGCCGCCCGGCGCTGTCGGCAGCCACCGGGGTTCCCTCGATTCCGAGCACTCCGCACATCCGGCCGTGGGTGTAATGCGCCTCCTCGCTGTAGGCGACGCCGCTGCCCGGATGCAGCTCACGGGCGATATAGAGAGCCTCCAGGTTCGCGATCGTGCCGCTCGTGGTGAGGTGGCCCAGGTGCGTGCCCAGCCCGAACATCCCGGCCAGCTGCGCCACGACTTCCTTCTCCATCCGGGCGGTGGCCGGGCCGCCGTCGAGCGCGTGGTTGTTCGGGTTGATGAGCATCGCGGTCAGGTACCCGACCACGGCCGCGGGGTGCGGGGGCTTGAGCATCTGCCCTGCGTAGAACGGATGGAAGAACGGGTAGTTGTCCCCGAGCCGCTCCGTGAAGGCTTCGAATGCGCTGGCCAGCTGCGCATCACTGACCCGTAGCGACGGGTGACCCGCAAACGGCGAGAACGAGCCCTGCCAGTCCTCGACCGCCGCCACGCCCGCGCTTAGCCAGTGCTGCAAGTCCACGTCAGACCTCATCATCCTGGCGGGCACCAATCTCCGCCGCCTGCCGGACACCATAGTGGCGCCGTGGGCGGTGCCGGTGACGGCGGCTGGGCTAGGGTCGTTGACGTTGACCGACGTTCGCCCGCACGCACGTGAACAGGACCGCATATGTCTGATTCCGCGACCGGCCAGGACCACGGCAGCCCGGCTCAGCCTCAGCCCGGACCGGGCCCGGCGGTCAGCCGGACGGCGCCGGAAGTGCTCGATGAGGCCGAGTGCCTGCAGCTGGTGGCGTCCGGAAGCCTCGGCCGGCTCGCGTACAACGGCCGGTTCGGCCTGACGGTGATGCCCGTCAACTACAAGCTGCACGAAGGAAGCGTCCTGTTCCGCACCGCGCACCACAGCCCGACGGACGAGGATCTGCGCACGGGCATGCCCGGCGCGGAATACCAGGTGGCCTTCGAGGTCGACCACATCAATCCCGCCTCCCGGGCCGGATGGAGCGTTCTCATCCAAGGCCACGTGCACCATGTCGACTCGGAAAGCGAGCGCGCATCGGTGCTGGCAGCGGACCTCGAATCATGGGCAGGCGGAGAGCGGGAGCATTTCCTGCGCGTCATCCCCACCCGCGTCACCGGCCGGCGCCTCCGCCCGGCCTGAGAAACCGGCGGCCGGAGAAACCGGCGGGCCGGTCAGGCGACCCGCGACCGGCCGTCAGCAAGGCTGGCCGGCGAGGTGCGCAGGGAGTTTCCAGCACTGCCTGGCGGCGCCGCGGATCCATCAGGTTCACGCCCATCACGGCCAGGTCCGCGGGCCCTGGCGTCAGCACGGTCACCCTGGTCCCGGCCAGCCGCAGCGCCCGGGCCAGCGGCGGCCGGCGCCTGTTCAGGAACCATCTCGCCTCCAGGACCCGCCGGCTCAGCGGCCGGCGCCGCCGGCCGCGAGGAGCGCGCCGGGCTGCCGGGTGAGATGGCCGTCACTGGCAACTGTACGTGAAAACCGAACGGCATTCGGGGCGGCGCGGCCCCGCCGTCAGGGGCGGCCGTGGTCCAGGTCGGCGACTAGGCGCCGGGGGGCCTTACGGCGCCAGGAATCCTCGATGAGCTCCTGGACGCGCCCCGCCGGGACGGCCACCAGCCGGACGCGCAGCCCGCGGATCCTCGGCCCCCACCGCAGCGGCTCAAACGCCGCCGGGTTCTCGGCCACGCATGCCTCGACCTCGGGCTCGTCAACGAACACGTGCAGGAGATCCCCGGCCGGCGGCACCGTGACGAAGATCTTGCCGCGGACCCGGAACGACGACATATCAAAGTGCGGTTCCTCGGTTACCCCGGGCAGGGACAGCGCGAACAGGCGGGCACGCTCAAGGTCACTCACGCCGTCAGGCTAGCCGTTGCGCTGATGTCCTCCTGGGACGGCTACGGGGCGGCGCGTGACCGGTCGCGCGACTGTGTTCGGTAACACACGAGTACCACCGCGAGCGGCCACAGCGACTCAGCGCCGGCGATGACCCGCTCGGCCAGGCCGACCTGGCCGCCGCCCATCAGCTCCGCGCCGAACCACACGAGCAGCGCGAACAGGACGACGGCTGCGCCCGCGCCCGCTGCCGGGCGCAGTACCGATGGCGCCGAAGGATCGCGCCGCACGCTGAGCACTGGCCAGAGTGCCAGCGTTATGAAGCCGATGGCAGCCGCAATGGTATGCCGCACCGAGCCTCCGCCGCCGGCCGGCAGCGGGCTGGCGGCGACCAGCGCGGTCGCTACGCCGCCTGCTGCCAGCGCCAGCCGGCCGGGCGCCGCCGCCGGGCGCAGCGCCAGTGCCGTGACGACATGGCAGATCCCGACGCCCGCCAGCGCCAGCGTCATCACCCACCGGTCGGTGGCTGCGTAGCCGGCCAGGGCGCTGATGGTGCCGGTGACCTGATCGAAGGAGCCCGGCTGCAGCGCGGCCGCGACGGTCCAGCCGCCGATCATCAGCACCGGGGCGGCAGCCGACGATGCCACGCCCCACCACGGCACTCTTCGCATCGAAACCTCGTGTTCCGGTCGGCGGGATGTCGTCAGGTTCGGGGGGCGGGGGGCTCGCAGCCTCCGGTTCTTGATGAGGTTGTCACAGCGGGCCATGCTGAGCCCCGGAGACCCTACCCGGAAGGCCGTGCGAGATGCCCAAGTACGCGATCCTGGAGGCGCCGTCCGCGCTCGGGCACGTCCCGGAGCATCTCGGCGTCGAGCGCGCGCC
>Ga0182024_10009333_pt1 | contig 20319 bp, 20 predicted proteins | sample P32metaG_FD_120480 | JGI IMG/M metagenome (GOLD analysis project Ga0182024, IMG submission 120480) | Permafrost microbial communities from Stordalen Mire, Sweden - P3-2 metaG (Illumina Assembly) | ecosystem: Environmental > Terrestrial > Soil > Wetlands > Permafrost | place: Sweden: Stordalen... | reverse complement strand
GGGTCTCGTTGATAATCGTCGCAAGACCGATTTGCCGCTTGGCCCAATCGAAAGTGCAGTCCCACAGGCCAGCCCAAGACCGTTGCGCTGATGGTCAATCACCATGAAGTTTTTGCAGGGCGCCCGCATCCTAAACCAAAGGGAAGTCTGAAACCTCATGAGGTTTCAGTGTCTGAAAAAACTCAAGGTTTTGCGTTCTTGAACCACTCTCCTTTTTCTTTCCTGATCGGCGCTTTTGAATCTAAACCGCCCACTACCGAACACCAGGGCGTCCGAACTGGGGGACAGCGCTCGTACTCGCAGCGCTCCTACACGCCTTCAAGAGATGCTCCTGTACACGGTAGCGCAAAACGGCTATCGGTATCCTTTAGTACTGTCAGGAGAAAACAAAATGCCAGGAAAACCCGAGCCGGTGAAAAAGGGTCCCAATAAGGACAAGGGCCGATTAATTTAGCCTGCAGTCGCTCACATCTTGCAGAGGCTCATTACAGAACCGGTTGCATAGGCCACGGAGCCGACCGCAAGGGCCACAATCGGCGTCCACTTAAGCACTTCTAAGGCGGCTTCGATGTCTTTGGTGGTCTGCAGGAGCACTTTCCGGTTTTCATTGATTTGCTCCTGATAGACTTCGGCTTGCCCGATTTGAGCCTTGTATATTGGGCCGCACAGGTCCGCTTCAGAATTCCAGCGATCGAGATAATTTCCAGCGACGTTGAAGTCCACCGGCCGAACGGCGCGAACCGCATTCCACAGGCCGAGGAATATGCTAGCGCTTGCAGCAAGTGCGGCTGCGGCGAGAGATACCCTGATGAGCGATAGCCCCTGTGCAAGGAGGAGCGTTAACCCACCGGCCGCAAGGGCGGTGGTTGCGCCAGCAAACATTCCCGCAAGCGCTTGCGCCCTTGCATCGGCGGCAATTGCAAAGCGAATGGTGCCGTCGAGATAGAGCTCAGAAAGGCGGATGACCTCACGTATGTTGTCGGGTTCGATCTTTTCCGGGTCGATTTTCATGTGACAATTCGCAGAGATATGTAGCCATCTAGTGGCACGGTTACAAGCGCACGGATGGCTCGTTGATCTCGGGCGTGGAATCAGATCCGGACGTGGAGAGCGGATCAGTGGGCCGCGGTGGCGACGTGGCGCAAGGTTGCAGCGTGATGATTGACAAGATCGTCGCAGCGCGAAAGCAGAGCCGGATCCTGGCAATGCTGCTCGATCATATAACTGAGCTCGCCGAGGTCGTGAATCAGGAGGCGCTGGCAGCGCTCGTACTCGCCGCGCTCCTGCAGTGCCTTCAAGAGATCGCCGACCAGGTCTTCAAGTTCGCTTTCCTCGATTTCAACCGCAATCGCAAGCGTTCGCTCGATCGGGAAGGCGGAATCGGGTTCGGACATGTAGTGTTCGATCATCGCGCGAACCCGCGTCATTTCGGATTCCTGCACCGGAACCGGACTCGGACCGTCGATCACGCCCTCGAGTTCTAATACGGTCGCGACCAGTCCGAGCGCACCGACATGCCGAGCCTCGTCGCGCGCCATGCCGAACCAAAATTCGTGCAGCCGCGGCTGGCCATTAAAGATTTTGGCAAAGCGGGCATAGAGCGCCATGCTGCGCTTTTCCAGTGCGATCGTTGTTTCGATCACTTGGCGAGTAGTGAGCACGAAATCGATATTAACGCCAGGGCTCGCCGTTCGTAAAGCCAATACCAGAAGCGTTGAGGCCGTTGTCGCGACCGGTTCCAACTGTTCAACGACTCGGACCAGGCGCAAATGGAATGCATCCAGTTAGAGTCCCCTCGCGGTCAGCAAATCTCGTCGAGGCTGGAGGCCCGGCTGTATTGATTAGGGCGTTTCAAAGATCTCATCGAGTCAGTAGGTTACATATGGAAACGGATCTTCGGACTACGTCGATAATGGCCACCATCCACCAAATCTACCCCGCGATCGCGTCGCTTGAGCAGTCGCCATTTTCTGCGATTCTCGGGCTCAAGGTCGAGTCGGTCTCCGCCGGTGCGGCGGTCGTGCGCATGCCGTTCAATCTCCACCTGCTCAACGACGGCGGTCCCGATGTGCCAATCCACGGTGGCGCGATCGCCTCGCTCGCCGATTTCGCAGCCTGCGCCGCGATCTGGACGATGCCCGAGACGAAGCGCAGCGCGACCATCTCGATGACCGTGAATTATACCGCGCCGGGTATTCAGAGCGACCTCGTCGCTCGCGCCCGCGTGCGCAGCAAGGGCAAGCGTGTCGCCAGCATCAACGTCGAGATTCATGATCAAGCCGGCACGCTCGTCGCCGACGCACTCGTCACGTACAAAATCGCATGATTGCCGTTTGCGCACGGCGTCGCCGATGAATGATTCACTTACTGAGATCCGCCGCGCCGCAGCCCGCCACGGCCTTAATCTAATCGCGGCAATCCCCGCCGATCGTTACAATCGCGCCGTTGCGCCCGCGATGCGCACCGATGCTTTCGATTCCGCGGAAGCTCCGGCGCCCGCGCGTTCGATCGTGATCGTCGGCAATGGCGGCGGAGATTTCTGGCGCGCGTTTAGCGAGTTTGCCGATCGCAATCCCGGATGGCGCGATCGCGCGAATCCGCTCGACGATTTCACCCGCGCGATAATCGAGCGCGATGTCGTTCCCGCCATGCGGGAGTCAGGTGCGCGCTGCCGTACCATCTATCCATTCATGAACGGCGGCCCGACGCTCAACTTTATCGAATTGGCCAAGCTCGCGGGTCTCGGCGGTCCTAGCATCATGGGAGTTGTGGTTCATCCGGTATACGGCCCGTGGATCGCCTTTCGCGCCGCACTAATTGTCGATGTCAGTATAGATTTACCAGGCGAAGCGGTCGGCTTCGACCCGTGTCCCGGATGCGGGCCGCGAAGTTGCATCGCCGCATGTCCGGCCAACGCGGTCGCTTTCCCCTCGGGCTGGGACATCCCGAAGTGCCTCACCCATCGAGTGGAAGTGGAAGCCGATTGTACTCCGCGATGCCACGCGCGCGCTGGATGTGTCCTCGGCCCGGAGCATCGATATCCCGACGATGAACTGGCGTACCATCAGCGGCGCGCGCTGGTAGCGATTCGCCCTTGGTACGACGCGCACATTCGTCCGCGCGAGTGAACAGAATGGGAGAGTTGAAGAACCCAAACCTGTAATTCTTTTCAGACACTGAAACCTCACGAAGTTTCAAGCAGCCCAACAGTCTTGACCCGATTTTTTGGACTGGACTTCCCTTTTGTGAAAATTCGGGCTTCGCCCTGCGAAAAACCTCATCAGGTCTGATGCTCGCGACGCTGGGCGACTAGGTCCTGCGAGAACGGATCGATGGGCTGTCATTCTGAGTATACCGAACTAGTTATTCGAGATCTTCGTCGGTTAGACCGGCGATTTTTACCAGATGGTTTAAAAGGCCAGCTTTTAGGACTTGCTTGCCATGAATTGGAATGGAAATCCGAACAACGCTACCGGCCTTACCGTATATATGATGGCTGCCGTTGATGCGGCATAGTGTCCAACCATGTTTCTCGAGAATCTTCGCGAAGGTCCTACCCGACAAAGCCCTCATGACGCATAATGCTGGATTCTTTTAGCTGGTCAATCAAGCAGAACGTTGGGGTCTATTAAACGATGATTTCTACAACGCGATCTTTGCCACCGGATTGCGGCTTTTCTACGTCTACAGCGAGGCAACCTTCGACCGCTTCGTAGAGATTCTTCAGCAATTCCTCGAACGTCTCGCCCTGCGTTGCACATCCGGGAAGCGCGGGCACTTCCGCCCAGTAGCCGCCTTCATCCGCTTCGTGAATCACTACTTTGACTTTCATCGATTTGGCTCCGAGCGATTCGTCGCGCTAGCGCAGACGTTTGGCGACTGCCGTCGCGAAGTACGTGAGGATCATATCGGCGCCCGCCCGTTTAATCGACGTCAGCACTTCGAGCGTCGCGCGCTCCTCGTCGATCCAGCCGTTCATTCCGGCCGCCCGAATCATCGAGTATTCGCCCGATACATTATAGGCCGCTACCGGCACGTTGAATTCCTGCTTCACCCGGTAAATGAGGTCGAGATAGGGCAGCGCCGGCTTGACCATCACGATGTCGGCACCTTCCTCCAGGTCGAGCGCAACCTCGCGCATCGCTTCGTCGCCATTAGGCGGATCCATTTGGTACGAGCGCCGATCGCCGAATTGCGGTGCGGATTCCGCGGCCTCCCGAAACGGTCCGTAAAACGCCGACGCGAATTTTGCCGAGTACGCCATGATCGCAACCTGGCTGAAGCCTTCTTCGTCGAGCGCCGTGCGAATCGCGCCAACCCGTCCGTCCATCATGTCCGATGGCGCGACGATGTCCGCACCCGCGCGCGCATGCGAAAGCGCCTCGCGCACGAGCAATTCCAGCGTCGCGTCGTTGTCCACGTCCTGATTGCGCACCACGCCGCAATGGCCGTGATCGGTGTACTCGCACATGCATACGTCGGTGATCACGACCAGCCCGGGCTCGCGCTCTTTGAGCTCGCGAATCGCGCGCTGAACCTGGCCCTTGTCGTTCCACGCCTCAGTTCCGGTCGCGTCCTTGTGTGACGGAATCCCGAACAGAATCACCGCCGGCACACCCGCGGCGAAGGTATCGCGCGCCGCGGCGACGACGTTATCGACCGACATCTGGGCGACTCCCGGCATCGCGCCGATCGGCTTGTTCACGTCGCGCCCGGGACAGACGAAGTACGGCTGGATGAAATCGTCGGGCGAAAGCCGGGTCTCGCGAATCATCCGGCGCAGTGTATTGTTGCGGCGCAGCCGCCGCGGTCGATTTATCGGAAATGCCATCGATATATATCCTCGGCACTCTGCCCAATCATGTTGATGACCGATTATATTAGCGATACACCCATGGTTGAAATCGCACGACGTTAGGCCCGCGCCGTCCTCGCGTAATACTCCACGATCGACGAGATCAGCGCCTCGACGGTGTATTCCGTTGTTGCAGCGACGACCTCGAATCCATGCGCCCGTGCGGTTTCGGCCGTGATCGGCCCAATCGCCGCAGCCTTGAGTCCTGCGACCGGCACGCCCGCCATAGCCGTGAAATTCGTGACCGTGCTCGAACTCGTGAAGCTCACGAGATCGATCGCATTGGCCGCGATCATCGCACGAATCCGATCAGCGTCGATCGCTGGCATCACCGTTCGATAGGCGGCCGCGACCACGACCTCGCGCGCGCCGTGATGCCGCAGCATCTCGGGTAGGATTTCGCGGGCAATCTCGGCGCGCGGAATCAGGATTCGCGCACCCGCGATACGTGCGGCGCCGATCGCGTCGATTATCGCCTCTGCCCGGTATTCCGGCGGCATTGCCGCTACTGTCAACGCATAGCGGCGCACGCGCTCTGCCGTTACTGGACCGATGGCCGCGATGGCCGCGTGCCCCAACTCGCGGATGTCGCAAGCGCGCGAACGCATCCGATCGATAAAACTCTCGACTCCGTTTGCGCTGGTGAAGATTAGCCAGTCGAACGATCCAATCTCTGCGATCGCGCGATCGAGAATTTCGTAGCTAGTGGGCGGCGCCGTTTTGATAGTTGGAAATTCGGTCGCTTCGCCGCCCAGCGCGCGGATGCGCGCGGCGAAATCGCTCGCGTCAGCGGCTGCGCGCGTAATCACGATCCGCCGTCCGAAGAGCGGCATCGCATCGAACCAACTGAGCTCGTTTCCGAGCGCGGCGCATTCGCCCACGACTATCACGGCCGGTGCTTTTAACCCGGTTCGTGCGGCCTCATTGGCGAGCGTCCCGAGGGTAGCGACCACGGTCTTTTGCGCTGCGGTCGATCCCGCTTGAATCGCCGCGGCCGGCGTCTCGGGCGCGAGGCCGCCCGCGGCCAGCCGCTCCAGGCTCGCGCGCATCCGTGCGGTCGCCATCAGAATCACCAGCGTGCCGCGACCATCCGCCGCGCGCGCGAGGTCGTCCCACGGAATCGCGTCCTGCGGCTCCTTGGCCGAATCCTGATGACCGGTGATGAATGCGACGAACGATCCCCGATCGCGATGAGTCAGCGGAATCCCCGCGAACGCCGGCGCCGCGATCGCCGAAGTAACTCCAGGCACCACCTCGAAGGCGATTCCGGCCGCCACCAATGCCTCGGCCTCTTCGCCACCGCGCCCGAAGATGAACGGATCGCCGCCTTTGAGCCGCACCACGCGCCGGCCCGTGCGCGCATGTTCAATCAGGATTCGATTGATCTCGGATTGTTCGGTGCTGCGCTCCTCACCGCCCTTTTTGCCGGCAAAGATGCATTCGGCAGCGGCAGGCGCAAGCCGCAGCAGTTCGGGACTCACCAGCGCGTCGTAAACGATTACGTCGGCGGTGCTCATTATGGCTGCGCCGCGCTGCGTTATCAGGTCTGGGGCTCCAGGGCCTGCACCGACCAGGAAGACCTTGCCGCCCGCTTGGTTCGCGATGCTCCGCTGATGCTTCACGGTATGCCACTCATGTGCTCGCAATCAGAACGCGCGCGCCACGATCGATCATCCGATGGCCGAGCGCCACGCCGATCGCGGCCGCCGCGGGCGCCAAACCTGCGCACGCATCTTCGATTCGATATGCCGCGGCAATCTTGTCGGCTAGGTTCCGCGTTCCATCCCCGCTAAACAGCAGCGCGTGAAGTTTCAGTGCGGCGCCGTCGACGCTCGCTTTGACCCCGACCGGTGACACGCACGACGCGCCGATCGTGTCTAGGAACGCGCGCTCTGCGGTTACTTCCGCGATTGCCCGCGCGTCGTTGAGCGAGACCACCACGGTTTCGATTTCCTGGACGCCCCCAATCAGGCCGGTGCCACGCGCCTCAATCGCCAACGCGCCCTGTCCGCCCGACGGAACGAATTCGCGCTCGTCAAGTTCAACGCATTCGGTGTCGCCAAGTTTGCCCAATCGGCGCAGTCCCGCCACCGCAAGGACGATCGCGTCGAAGTCGCCAGCCGCCAGTCGCGCGAGCCGCGTATCGACATTGCCACGCAAGGGTATCACTTTTAGATCGGATCGCAGGCGCAGCGCTTCTAGCCGCCGCCGCGCCGACGACGTCCCCAGCCGCGCCCCGCGCGCCAATCCATTCCATCCGCCAGCCGTTCGAGTGATTAGTGCGTCGCGCGGATTCTCGCGCTCGGGTACTGCAGCCAGGCGAAACTCTCCCGGTAAAACTGCCGGCAGGTCCTTCATCGAATGCACCGCGATGTCAATCTGGCCAGCCGCCAGCGCCGCCTCGAGCTCGCGGATAAAGAGTCCCTTGCCGCCAATTTGGGCGAGCGAAGCCGTCGTCATTTTGTCGCCACTGGTGCTCACCGCGACGATCTCCGTCACCAGGCCGGGCAACCTCGCTTCGATCTGATGTTTAATAAGGTGAGCTTGTGCCAGCGCGAGAGCACTCGGGCGCGAGCCGATGCGCAAACGAAAACTCATCACTCGCTACTGGCGAAACCGCGATGCGTCACGGTTCGTCGTCCTCGTCGCTGTCGTCGTCGATTAAGACCCCGCCCTCAATCGCGAGTTCAGCGCTGAATAGCCGCCGCGCGATCTCCGCCGCATAGACGCTGTCGGGAATGCCCGCGCGTCCGTCGCGAATCCCCGACAGGATCCGATGCAGGAGTTTGTTGACCAGCCCGCGCGTCATCGACTCGATCCGCTCGCGCTCGCCCGGTCCGAGACTGGCGAGCCACGCACGATGGCGTTCCAGCTCAAGCTCGCGCAACTGCTCGACGCTCGTTCGGATATCCTTAATCGCGGGCACCAAATCCAGCCCGTCGAGCCATTTCAGAAATGACTCGACTTCCAGATCAACGATACTCTCGGCCTTTTCCGCCTCGCGCTCGCGATCGCCGATCGATTCCTGCACCACGGCGCTCAGGTCATCGATATCGTAAAGGTAGACATTCTCCAATTCATTGAGGCGGTGGTCGAAGTTGCGCGGCACACCGAGGTCGATCATGAAAACCGGCCGGTAGCGCCGTTCGCGGATCACGCCCTCGAATTCCTCGGGCCCGATCACCGGCTCGACGGCCGAGAGCGAGCCGATCACAACATCAGCCAGCTTCAAATACGGACGGAAACTGTCGAACGGTACAGCAGTGCCATCGAGCTTGCGTGCGAGCGCAACCGCATTCTCGAAGGTGCGGCTGGTGATCAGCAATGATTGGATGCCCAAGCGCTTCAGGTTGCGTGCCGTCAGTTCCGCCATCTGGCCCGCGCCGATCAACATCACAGTCTTGTTGGCCAGGGTGTCGAAGATCTTCGCCGCCAGGCTTACCGCGGCCGAGCTTACCGAGACCGATCCGTGCCCGATGAGGGTCGCTTTGCGCACCCGCTTGGCGACCGAAAATGCCTTGTGGAACGCACGATGGAGCACCAGCCCGGCAGTTCCCGCCGCCGCTGCTCGTGCATATGCGTTCTTGAGCTGCCCTAGGATTTGCGGCTCGCCCACGACCATTGAGTCGAGACTGGCCCCGACGCGAAACAGATGGCGCACCGCCGCGCGGGCCTCGTGATGATAGAGCGCGGGCCCGAACGCCGCCACGCCGACACCGCGATCGCCAGCGAGAAACTCCGCCGCCTCATCTTGTACGCGAGTACCTACCGCGGTCACGCCCATAATTTCGACCCGGTTGCAGGTCGAAATCAGCGCGACTTCATTGATTGCAGGCGCACTTTCCTTTAGCCGCACGAGTGCCGCGACAATCTCGTCCTCTGCATAGGCCAGGCGCTCGCGTACCGCGACCGGCGCTGTGCGATGGTTCACGCCTAAAATGAAGAGCGTTTCGCGCATTGGCCTAGCCGAAGTTCCCCCCGTGCTTGCCCGGCGCCATTAGGCTCACCCCGACGAAAGAGCCGACCAATACTGTGAAGACCGCTATCGTGAGGGCCGCCGCGCGCCGCCCGCGCCATCCCACGGTCAACCGCGATTCCAGCAATCCCGCATACAAAAACCAGATGATCAGCGTCCAGGATTCGGCCGGTTCCCACGACCAAAAGCGGCCCCAGGTCGCGTCCGCCCAGATTGATCCGGTGACGATCGCCAAGCTCAACATCAGAAAGCCCCAGCCCAGCAGGCGATAGTTGATTCGATCGAGCTTCTCTAGGCTCGGCGTGCGCTCGTCCGTCGGCCTTAGAGGCCGTTTTGCTTTGAGCCGTTTTTCGTACACCAGGTAAACCAGGCTAACGCCCGCAGCCAACACGAACAGCGCATAGCCAAGCAGTGCCAAGGTAACATGCACCGGCAGCCATGCGCTGCGCAGACTTTGCGGCATCGTCAAACGGGTCTGGCGCATGGTTGCCGCTTGCAGCGTTACTACTATGAAGACGATCGGCGCCACGTACACGCCAATTACCGGCATGCGCAAGTGCACGATTACGACCAGCCCGGCAAGCGCCGTCAGCCACGCCAGGAAGACCAGCGCTTGTGCGAAATTCGTCACCGGTACGTTACCGGCCTGAATTCCACGCATCAGGAGGTCGCCGGTCTGCAGTAAGGCGCCGCCGCCCAGCAGTAGCACCGCCCATCGCGCAAATCGACCATGCAGCCCCGCACGTTCCATCGCGAAGCCCGCCGCCGATAGCGCGTAGCAAGCCAATGCGGGTATTAGCCAAACCGTGTTCATCGGATATTCAGTCCGCTTCGCTCGCCCGGCGATCGGATTCGGATGAAGGTCGCGTCAATGTCGCAGCGCAGCGCGCCAGATCGAAGCCGAGTTCAGCGCAACTCGCGCCGATCACGCGATGGAGGGTCGCATCCGCCGCCACCAAATCGTTGCGCTTCAGGCACTCGCACAAATCTGATCCCACCAATGCGGTCAGCAGTCGCCTGCGAGTGCTGAGATCGCCTTCGCGCACTCTCAGCCATTGGCGCGAAGCTGCCAATAGATCGATCATCAATTCGTATTCGGGACCGAAGCGATCTTCCAGTTCCTCGCGGATCTTCCGTGCGAAGGCCGGGCTCGCACCACCAGTCGAGACAGCAATTTGCAGGCCGCCGCGCCTGACTATCGCCGGTGCGATAAACCTGCACAAGTCGGGTACGTCAGCGACGTTAATCAGCACGCCACGGGCGCAAGCCTCCGCCGCCGCCGCGCGCTCAGTTTCGATTTCGCCAGTTGCTGCGAAAGCGAGAAACGCGCCTTCGAGATCGCCTGGTTGATAGCTACGCGCGAGGAACCGAATCGTGCCCTCATTTCCCAATGCGGTGAGCCCGGCAGTCAGCGCCGGGCTTACGACGGTGACGGCGGCACCCGCCTCGATTAGTGAGCGCACTTTGCGTTCGGCGATTTCGCCGCCGCCAATCACGACGCAACGGCGGCCGCGCACGTCGATAAATATCGGCAAAAAACCCATAAGATTTGCTTCATCTTATTACAGCGATTTTCCAGAAACATCATCAATGCGGTGCGTCACCGCTCATTGGGGTCGAATATCGGCGTATATTGATCGTTATCCGGTCTGCTGCCACCAATTGACACGACGGGTCCCTTATTGACGGCGACAATCCTCAATGGATGGCACTTAAGGACGGCATGAGCGGCGGAAACCTCCGCGCAATCAATAGGACTCGCGGCACCACGCTTTGCACTCAAATCGAAGACGCTGGCGGTCTTTCGGGTAAGTCGCGCGGATTGCTCGGACGCGATGGCCTCGAACCGGGCCACGGAATGCTCTTCGTCCCTAGCCGCTTCGAACCCTTCATGTGGATGCATATGTTCTTCATGCGCTTCGCTATCGATATCGTATTCCTTGGCCGCCAAGACCGCGTCGTCCATATTAGTCATACGCTCCAGCCGTGGCGGCTGTCGGCGATTGTTTTCGGTGCCCGCAAGGCGATCGAACTTGAAGCCGGCGCCGCACTCCGCAGCGACACCCGAGTCGGCGATTCGATCGCGTTCGAACCCGTCTAATCACTCTTACAGTCGGCCTTCTTTGGTCCTTGATCCATCCATGCTCATCTTTGTTAGCGTTTGGCAGGTTGTTCAATCGCAACAAATCATCTTCAGCTCTTGTGTAGCTCATTTTTAGCTGCATTCCCGTGGGTGATAACAAGACTCGAATCGTTTCGGATTAGAAATGCGGCGGGTGCTACGGCTCCCACGCATTGCGGTTGGGGCGTTATCGGATCAGACTTTTGTGTTATTGGCAGCGGAGAGTCCTCGATCAGCTTGACGATTTTGAGCTGTTGTTGGAATTCCTTTTCTGATTTTCCCAGCGTTATTGTCCGGCAAGAAATGGGCAGAGCCGTCCTGACCTTACGCTTGCTATCATTCGATCAAGAAAATCCTTCAGATCCGGGCAAATGTTCGACAAGCACCATCCTCGAACAAGTCATGGCGTAGCCGCATCTCAGATTTAGCTGCATACGCCATCCAAAAGTAAGTGGAACATGGATAAGCTACGCAGAAGTAGGGTAGGCGCCTGAATTGGGCCGATGCGCCTCTGTAAAGGCCAAACGATGAGGAGTATGCACCCATCCCGGCTCGGATTGCGGTCATGGTTCTCGCCATTTACTTGGCGCTGGGGACAGAATATTGGCACAAGCTTGAACACGATCGACAAAATTATGGCCGCTACCTGATCCTGAAATCATCCCGCACCACTCATAATTTGCCTCAGGTACCTTATCTTACCATTCGCGCGCGCTCCTCCAACGATTCGGATCTCGCCAACGCCCCCCGGCCTCAAAACGATTCGCCTTGCTATCGCCTTAGGCACCGATTTTGCGACATCTTGTGTGAATTAGCCGCAACCGCACAAGAGAGCCGAATTTGCGCTGAGCACGGTGAGATACGCAGGTCATAGATCCTGCGACGACCAGGTTATCAGCGATGATAATCTCGGGAGGTTTCGCAACGATAGGGGCAGCGACCGGGAAGTATTCTGTGACAAATCGTCTCTTCAAACAGTATGTGCGACTGTAAGCATCATATAAGGCGGTAAAGCATGCCACACAATGACCGGATACGCGATGATCCTTGTGGCGGCATTCGTCGCTATCAAGCCCAGGGGGCAGTCGATTGAAAGCCTGACTGTCTGGGGAAGGATCCAAAACGACCTGTTGGGTTCATGACATAGGTCTCGGGGGGGGAGATGGGTGCCAAGGTTGTGTCGTTCGTTGCGATCGTCGCAATGAGGTGCGGAAGTCAATTTTCTAGATTCATTATCGTAGGGACTTCAGAAGTATTCGTGGCCTCAGATGACCAGCGAGGAGCAGTGACTTCCCGCATCGCTAAGGGAGGAGTCCGTTCGGGGCCTCAGTTACACCCCAAGCAGAATTCGACACTATCGGGAAATTATCTGTCCCAGCCCAGGAGCCGGTCCATTGCTGAGGAATCGCGCTACTTTGGCGCAATTATTGGTCCAGCTGGCAGGGCAGGGGTTACGGGGAGGGGATAGATGAAACGGCCAATTATTTTCGTCTTGATCGCCGGCTTCGCGGCGCTGGTCGCCGCGCTGGTGGTTTACTCGGCCTTGAAGAAACGAGAAGCCGAGGTTCAGCAGGCGATGGTCCAGTCGGTGGATATCGTAGTAGCCGCGCATGCGCTCGGAATCGGCACAAAGCTCGATCCGAGTTCGGTCAAAACCGCGCGCTGGTCGCGGGATTCGCTGCCGCCCGGGGCGTTCACTGACGCGTCCGCGGTAATGAACAAGTACACCAAGGCGAGCCTCGTCGAAAATCAGCCCATCGTAGCCGACTGGCTCTTCAGCGGTGAGAAAAATGCCGGCGTGCTGCCTCTGCTGATACCGACCGGAATGCGCGCCCTTTCGGTGCCGGTCGACGAAGTGAGCGATATCGCAGGCTTCGTGCTGCCGCACGCGCATGTGGACGTGCTGGTTTCGGTCACCAGCGGCGCGAAGCCCCTTTCAAAGATCGTGCTGCAGGATGTCGAAGTGTTGGCAATCGCCCAGGACATCGAACAAGTCAACGACAAGCCTCAGTTGGTGCATGTGGTGACGATGCTGGTGACTCCGGATCAGGCCGAACGCCTGACCCTGGCTAGTGGACAGGGCGGCTTGCGGCTCGCGCTGAGGAACTACGACGATCAGAACGTTGTCGCCACTAACGGTGTCACGCTGGCGCAGTTATTGAATGAGCAACCCGACGCGCTACCGATTAGGGCTCAGCAACACGTCGTCTTCGCGGCGCCGCACACACAGCCGAAGCCGGTCAATATCGAAGTGATGCGCAATGGCTTGACCACCGAATCCGTAACGTTTGTCCGATCCAGTTCCGGCGTTCGCGCGGCGACCCAAGCATCCCCACCCGATCCGACAGCGTCGGAAAGGGACCCGGCCGCTGCCGCACAGAACTCAAGCGCTACCGATGCCCGCAACAACTTCGCGTCCACGGGTCCCGCCGGGTCTTTCGCGGCGCCGTACGCCGCCGCACCGCCCGACGCAGCGGCAGGCGATTCCAGTTACAACGGTCCGCGGGCGAAGACGATCGACGTTCCGTGAGGACGACCAGAAGCGCGTTGAGGGTGATGACGATGAAGACCAAAGGCTACACGGGACTCATTTGCACATTGTTGGGCGGGCTCGGCCTGTTGATGCTCACGGCGGACTTAACGGCCGCCTCCGACGGAACTGATTCCGGGCGCCAGATTCCGGTGACACTCAGTACGGGTGAAGAGTACGTAATCAAAGATTTGAATGCCGGCACAACCCCGGCGTTCCATGTGATCGACAACCCGAATGCACTCATCGTGAACAGCCAGAAGCCGGGTGAAATGGCGCTCGTGGGCGAGGCAGCTGGAAAATGGAAGATCGACGTTGAAACCGCTTCTGGAGAGAAGGTCTCATACAAAGTAGAGGTCGCGGAGACCAACGGCGCCGACCGCTATCCGCGTGCTGCGTCCAATGCGGCACTCGCGACGGCCGCGGTCAATTTCGGCGGCGCGGCTGATAAGCCGGCGGCGAGCGTGGCGCTGGATGCAGGTAGCGGTCCGGTAGCGCCCGCAACAGCAGCGCCGGCAAATGATGTCGCCGCTGCGCTTGGAGGTCCGATGGCAGGGGCCACCGCATCGTTGAGCGTGCCGGCCGCCCCGGCTCACATGATACTGGCAGACGCATCATCATCGGCCGCGAGTACTTCCGGGGCACCGATGTTGAGGCCCGTCAATGCCGCGAGCACGACTACTATGGCGCCAGTCGCCGTGCGCGCGACCTTGGCCGATGCGTCAGATTCGGTGTCCCCCGTAACCAGCCATCCCGAAGTGGTTTCGGGGAGCGCTACGATCGGTTCCGCAGTGCTGATGCCAAGCCAGTCGTCACAATTGCCGCCGGAGAAATTCAAGGATAATCCCGCGGGACCCACACCGACTGACTCGATTAACGGTGGAACCCATTACCTGCCGGAGGATGTGGTCGAGTTGGCGGCAGGCTCGTCGGCGATTTACGATTTCCCGCGACGCATCCGCCGGATCTCGATCGCCGATACGGCGGTGGCGGATCTTCAGGTGGTCAATCCATTCCAAATCAATTTGGTTGGTCATAAGGAAGGTTTCACGACGCTGGCGGTGTGGGATATCCGGGGCCAATACCAGGAGCGGCAAGTCCGTGTCGATCCGTTTGGCCGCCAGCAGGTGATGCTCAATGTTATCGTGTCGGAACTCAACCGGGGCCGCATGGAAGCACAGGGAATCAACTGGTCCCTGGCTCTTTCAAAGTACAATGTTTCGATCTTGGGCCTGGGCGGCAATCTCTCGACCATAACTCCGGGAGCGGTGCTGCCGGCGGCTGGCTCGATAATTCCGCTGCTGATGTCCACCAACGTCAACTACGCCTTAGCCGCGCAGGGCCAAGGCGTTTCGGCGCAAGCGTTCTTTGAGTTCCTCGAGGTGCATAACTTCGCGAAGATTCTGGCCGAGCCACATCTGCTGGCAAATTCGGGCGAAAAGGCCGAATTTCTGTCGGGTGGCGAAATCCCAATTGTACTCGCGCAGGCATTGAATACGTCAATCGTCTTCAAGCAGTACGGCACCTCGGTGGTCTTCGTCCCCACCGTTATCGGTCGCGATGACATCGGACTGGAAGTTAAACCGGAAGTCTCGGAGCCAGACTTCACGCTTGGCGTTAGTCTGTTTGGATTCACCGTACCGGCGTTTGTTACTCGCCGGGCGCAGACCTTCGTCCGGCTCAAGAACAATCAGACGCTGATCATTGCTGGCCTGCTGCTGCGGACCAAGACTTCGAGTGTCCAGAAGACACCGTACCTGGGCGATATTCCGTATCTCGGGAATCTCTTCAAGAGCACGACCTACAAGGATCAGGAGAGCGATTTGGTGATGACCGTGACACCGCAAATCGTATCGCCGATTCCATCAGACGCACTGGCAACGCTCCCCACCGAACACCATCCGTTGACCGAGGAGGACATTCGCACGCGGCGGTTGGAGCAGGAAGATGCGTCGCGGCCACGATTCTAGGAAGGTGCTGATGACATCAGGAGTTACTAAGTGCCAGGGATAGCGACAGAGACTGAGAGCAAGCGTGGCGAGCTGCGCGTGCTACTGGTGGGCGAGACGGAAGATCGGCGCGTCGAAGTGAAGGTCGCGCTCGCTGCTCTCAGCGATCCGCCGCTTGAGATTCTCGAGGTCGAGCCCGGTGCCGGCGGGTCCAATTGGGGTCCTGCGCCGGACGTGACCATGGTGCTCTTCAACGGCGGTAACGAGGAAGAGTCGCTTAATTTCTTGCAAGCGCAGGCCGAGGCTTCGCCGCGCCCGGCGCTGTTTGCACTGGTGCACGAACGATCGCCAGTACTGATGAGGCGCATTCTGCGGGCCGGCGCCGACGAGCTTTTGTTCCTGCCGCTTGACGAGGGCGATGTGACGCGTGCCTTGCTCAAGATCAGTGAGTCGCGGCGGCGCGTCGAGCGCCAGACGGGCGGTGTGATTGTCTCAATTGTGAGCACCGCCGGTGGCGTCGGAGTCACCACTCTGACCGGGAATCTCGCGCTCGCATTGCACCGTACGCTCGGCAAGCGAGTGGCGGTGGTCGATCTGGACCTGCAGGCCGGCGCAATGGCGGTGTCCCTCAATCTTGAACCCGAACGCACGATCATGCATCTGTGCGAGGGCAACCAGCGGCTCGACGCGACTCAGCTTGAAGCGGCTCTGACCCAGCATCCGTCAGGGATTTATCTGCTGGCGACACCAAAGCGAATCCAGGACAGCGAACTGGTGTCGGATAAGAACATCGGCGCGATTCTCGATCTGATGCGTGAATTATTCGACTTCGTGGTGGTGGATTGCGGCGGATATATCGATGAAAACGCAGTGGCTGCGTGGGAGCGATCTGACTACCTGTTCTACGTGCTCGATCAGTCGATCGCGGCGGCGCGCTGCGCCTGGCGTTTCGTCGATCTGTTCGGCCGGCTGGGACTCTCGGAGGTGGAACCGAATTTCATCCTGAGCCGGTTCGTGCAACATCATCCGATCACCGAGGAACAAATTACCCACACGCTCGGACGCCCAATTTACGCGAAGATTCCGCGCGATGAGAAGTTGCTCGAGCGGATGCAATTGCGGGCACAAGATCTATGGCAACTAGGCTCGGGTTCTCCACTGGCCAAGGCCGTGGAAGAGCTAGCGCGGCGCTTGGCGACCGGCGGCGAGGTGGCGGTCGAGCAAAGGGCCGGCCTCGTTGCACGACTCCTATCCGCCCTAGGGGGAAATGCGTGAGGGATATCGATCAGGCTCGCAGGCGCCACGGCAAGCGCCGTTGTCGTCACAGGTTGACTGAGTAGCGATGAGTGAATTGGCTCCCCGGGCCGGATTCGAACCAGCGACCCGACGGTTAACAGCCGTCTGCTCTACCGACTGAGCTACCGGGGAGCGCATGAAGTAAACTGAACCCTATTTGGTATTCGCCTTGAGCACAGGAATCAAGAACACAGAGCCCGAAGAAGTACTAGCGATTGGAACTGGCGCCGTCGTCGCCGTGATCGCTGCCGTCGCTTCCCATCCGCATGCCGTAGCGGATGAGCGCAGTGAGCTGCTCAATGCGGTCGAGGAGTTCTGGCTGCGCGGCCAGCGTCGCGTCCCGCAGATCGCCAGCCGCAACGGCAAGATTCTCCCGCATGATGACAAGCGCGCGCTCGAGGCTTTGCTGTTCACAATCGCGGCGCGCGGCGCGACGGCGAGCCGCCTGGTATTCGAATATCTGGATTATCTCGCCCATCATCATCTCGGCCATTAAATCGCGGTCCGCGTCGACGTGTGGATGAATGCCTATTATTGCGCTTGCCGGCGGCGACGGAAAGCATGGACGTGAGTATGGTCTGCGGAAGCGTCGGGCAGATGCCCGTCAACGGAGCTTGCGCCCGGAGGCACGCTTAGCAGCGAGCGTGGCGGCGCCATCCTCGGCGACCCAACGGACCTGGCGCGCGATTCCATTGAGGATGTCGAGCTCGCGCGGCCTGATACCGCTTCGTCCCAACATTGCTCGTAGCGTGAGCATCAGGTGATCGGGATTATCGTCGGGCAGGAAACCGATGGCGACCAGCGCCTCGGCCATTCGGCGATGCATCGCATCGACGGCACTGACAGAAGCAAATTCGCCGGCTTCGACCGGGACGCGTGCGGCACCCGCCGCGAGCATCAGTTCGTAGGCGACGACAATCACGGCCTGTGCCAGATTGAGCGATGGATAGTCCGGCGCCGTGGGAATCGTGATAAGGCGTTGGCATTGTGCGATTTCAAGGTTGGTCAGCCCGAAATCCTCAGGGCCGAAGACTATCGCGATGCGATTGACGGCGCTCTCGGCGATCAGCGCTGGGGCGGCGTCACGCAGCGTTCGGGTCTCACTGCGATAGGGTCCGACGCGGCAGGTGGTGCCGACTGTCAGGGTGCGCTCGGCGAGGGCGGCGGCGAGGTCGGGGAAAATGCATGCACGCGCGAGGACGTTATCAGCGTGAACCGCCATCGCGGAGGCGGCGCGAGGATCGTAATCGCGGGGCGCGACCAGGCGCAGATCAGCAAAGCCCATGTTCTTGAGCGCGCGGGCGGCGGCGCCGACGTTGCCGGAAGACTTGGGCGAAAACAATACGAAGGCGATTTGGTCGAGCGCGCTCATTCCTTAAGGCTCCGCCAATTGGCTGGTGTGACAGAGTAAACGAAAAACTCTGAATCAAAGAGTGCCCTTATGCGTCAGCAATGGAAAGGGACAGTAGCGGCGTATGCGGATCAATAGGGGGCCTTGCGTACGAACTAGGAGCACTAGGACAGGTGCGCTATCGTATGCGCGGGCCGAATTGGTGATGAAGATAGTTTCATTTGGCGACGTACACATGGCGACGCGCAACTTGGCACGGATGGACGAAGTGATGCGCGATACCGACCTCATCATCGTGTCCGGTGATTTGACGAATTTCGGTGGCAGCGCTGACGCCCGTAAGGTTATCGATGATGTACGCGGCGCGTGCGGGCACATCCTGGCGTTGCCGGGAAATCTCGACCAAGCTGACGTGTTTCCGTTCCTGGAGCGAGAAGGCGTCGCCCTGCACGGCCGCGGCCTGGTGTTTGATGGAATCGGAATCTTCGGCTGCGGCGGATCCAACATCACACCCTTCAAGACGCCGACCGAATTGAGCGAAGACGAAATCTACCAAACTCTCATGCGCGGCTATGCCGAAGTGCGCGAGGTGCGCCCCCTACTGATGGTCTGCCATACGCCGCCGTTCGAGACCCGCTGCGATCGCGTAGCAGGAGGGCGCGCGGTCGGAAGTACTGCGGCGCGCCGGTTTATCGAGGAAATCAAGCCCGATGTGTGCATTTCGGGGCATATCCACGAATCAGCGGGTGTCGACACAATCGGACCGACTACGATCGTCAACGCCGGACCGTTCAAGGACGGCGGGTACATCGTGGTGCGAGTTGCCGACGGTAAGCTCGACGTCCGACTGGAGTTTCTTTAATGTTCCGAGGTTGTCGCGCGCAGGCCAGTCGTTGTGCGTTTATAGCGGCAAGATCGTCAACGGATGGCCGCTGATTTTGCGTAGCATGGGCGCGCTGATGCGGCGCTTCGTGTTCGATCGCTTTGGCTCGCGCCGGACTTGAAGGGATCGAATGCGGTGGTGCAGGTCAGACCACCGACGGGCTTGCGTTTGAGAGATGGGAAAGAACGTCATTATTCGATTGCTGGGAGAACTTCGTATCGATGAGTCCAATTGAAGGCGTGCGGATGCGCTTTGATCATGTATCGATCGCGGTGGAGTCGATCGATCGCGGAGTCGGTTTTTTCAGTCGCTATTTCCCGACCATTGCGCGTAACGACAAGCAGGTCAGCGAGCAGGCGCAGGGCGGATTCCTGTGGCAGGATTTCTATCTGGGCGGTACGCCAGTGGAGTTTATTGAAGAGTTGCCCGGCCGGCAGGGATTCATCGCACAGTTCATACGGCGCCATGGCGAGGGACTGCATCACATCTGCTACGAAATCGATCGCATCGACCCGATGATAGCAGCGCTTAAAGCCGGCGGCGTGCGGGTGGTCGATGAGCATGGGTTTCCCGACGGGCAGAAGACCTGCTTCATCTCACCGCGATCAGCGTTCGGCGTCCTGATCCAGTTATGGCAGCCGCTCGATTATAACAAGCCGGTGCCGCATCCATCGGACGATGGTCTCGCGCGTTTCGATCACGTTGCGATCGCGGTGCGCAATATCAACCCCGCGATGGAGTTTTTCCGGCGCTATTTTCCCGCCGAGGTTTTGAACTACCCGCTGCGTAGCCAATCGCAAGGCAACTTCGTGCTTGCACATATCGACGCGGCCGGGTTCAAGCTCGAATTCCTGCAAAGTCCCGGGCCCAATACTGAAGACGATTTCGTCGGCCGCTTCATCGAACGCTATGGCGAGGGAATGCATCACGTCACGATCGATGTCAAGGATTTTGACGGCACGCTCGAGCAGTTGCGCGCCGATGGCCAGCGCATCGTCGGCCGCGAGAGCAACTGGCGCGGCGAGCGGCAATTCTTTATCTCACCACAGTCCGCGATGGGCACATTGGTGCAGGTGTGGGACGGTCTTGGTGGTCCCGGCGCGGGTAGCGAGTAAGGGCGGGAGCGTACCCATGGCCGCACGGCTACAGGCGATATTCTTCGACGTTGCGGGAACGCTGATCGTACCCCGCGAGCGAATCGGGCAGAGCTATGCGCGATTGGCGCAAGCTTATGGCCTCGAAGCCGATGGCCAGGCGGTCGGTGCGGCGTTCAGACGGGCCTTCAATGCGGCGCCCGGGCTGGCTTTCGGCGTTGGCCACGATCCGCTCGAATTGCGCCGCCTGGAGCGCGAATGGT
>Ga0182024_10009332_pt1 | contig 20320 bp, 16 predicted proteins | sample P32metaG_FD_120480 | JGI IMG/M metagenome (GOLD analysis project Ga0182024, IMG submission 120480) | Permafrost microbial communities from Stordalen Mire, Sweden - P3-2 metaG (Illumina Assembly) | ecosystem: Environmental > Terrestrial > Soil > Wetlands > Permafrost | place: Sweden: Stordalen... | reverse complement strand
GGCTTGGGCTGTCTGGATTTTACGGTTTAGATTTCATGATAGAAGAAAGCAGCGGTCAGGCCTATCTGATCGAGATGAATCCGCGGTGCACGCCGCTTTCCCATCTCCAACTCGGAGCGGGACGTGACTTAGTTGGGGCCTTGTGGGCCCAACTGGCGGGCCAGCCGCCGCAAGCGACGCCCCCGGTAACCCTGAACGATATCATCGCCTATTTCCCGCAGGCCTTAACCACCAAGAGCGAGTTTCTGCAGTCGGGCTACCTGGACACCCCGCGGGACGAGCCAGATTTGGTCCAAGATCTGCTTCAGCCTTGGCCGGACCGCAGTCTTTTGTATCGCCTGGTGTCGAAAGTGAGCAGTCTTGCGACAGCGGCCGCCGGTCGCAAGACCTCCAAGCACGGTGCTCCACTGGCTTGAAGACGGCCGGCTAGGTTGACTGAGGTCGGATCTAATCGTTTTCCTTTTGAAATAGCTTGAGTAAGCATTCACGGCCCTTCACCGAAGTCCGTTCCCTGTGCGGCCTCCAGTATTCGCAATAGTCACAGGAACACCCGAACGCCTGTTTTCCGAATCTGACGAGCCCGCGAGCCGAGTTCGCGCGAATCGACAAAACCTTATGAAATGCTATCAAGTTGATCCGACACAGGACCCGCGATGGGCGGAATTTGTGGACCGCCACCCCGGAGCGTCGGTGTTCCACTCCGTAGCCTGGTTGAACGCACTGAGGCGCACCTACGGATATGAGCCGGTTGCCTTCACGACATCCTCGCCGACCGGAGAGTTGAACAACGGGATCGTCTTCTGTCATGTTAACAGCTGGCTTACCGGACATCGCCTGGTGTCGTTACCTTTTTCAGATCATTGCGAACCGCTTTTCGACTCAGCTAAAGACCTAAGCTTCCTGATTCGCTACCTGCAAGCTAGCTTGGAGCGCAAGGAGTGGGAGTATCTGGAGGTTCGTCCGATCAACGCAAATCTGGGTCAGACCGAAAACGGGGTCGGTTTCGAGCCTGCTGCGACGTATTTCGGACATACGCTTGACCTGCGTCCTGATCTGGATCATGTGTTTCGAAATCTTGACAGGGATTCGGTGCAGCGCGAGGTCCAGCGAGCCGAGCAGGCGGGGTTAAATGAAAGATGCGGAACGTCGCCGGACTTGCTGAAGGAGTTTTACCGTCTGCTTGTGACGACCGGGGGACGGGACCACCTGCCTTCGCCTCCCTATGCCTGGTTCCAGAATCTCGCCCAGTGCCAGGCCAAAGCGCTTGAAATCCGTGTGGCCTATCAAGGCGAAACTCCAGTTGCGGCAATTCTGACTTTGCGGTTCCGGGACGCCGTCTACTACAAATACGGCTGCTGGGATGAGCGGTTTAGTTCGTTGGCAGCAATGCCTTGGCTGATATGGCGAGCTATCGTGGCGGCGAGATCCAGCGGGGCAAAGGAATTTGACATGGGACGGACCGAAGCGAACAATGCAAGTCTGCTTGCATTCAACAATCACTGGGTCCCTCGTCCGAAGCGATTGGTTTGCTGGAGATATTCTGATAATTCTCCGTCGCGCGATTCGGCGGACAGCTGGAAATTGAAGATGGCGAAGGGCGCATTTTCCTGCCTGCCGGGCAGATTATCGATGATTACCGGGAGGCTGCTGTATCGCCATATCGGATAGAGACCGGGTGCTTGCGCTGCTCGCACAATGACATCGATGCTATGAAGTTTCATGAAACCAAATTACCGGGGGTATTCGAGATTCACATTGAGCCCAAAGGCGATGATCGCGGTTTCTTTGCGCGAACCTGGTGCCAGAAGGAATTCGAAGATCACGGATTGGACACAAAACAGGCGCAATCAAGCGTTTCGCTGAACACGCGAAAAGGAACACTGCGCGGGATGCACTACCAGGCGGCAGCTTTTCGTGAGACCAAACTGGTGCGTTGCACTCAGGGAGCGATCTACGACGTAGTTCTGGATCTGCGTCCCCAGTCGGGTACCTTTAAAGAGTGGATCGCGGTCGAGCTGACGGCTGAAAACCGGAGCATGGTCTACGTGCCCAAGGGATGTGCCCACGGCTTTCTGACTTTGAAGGACAACACCGAGGTTTTCTATCAAATCTCGGAATTCTACGATGCCCCATCGGCGCGGGGAGTGCGATGGGATGATCCGGCATTTCGGATCGTTTGGCCCGAAAAAGTGGAAGTGATTTCAGAGCGGGACCGGACCTACCCGGATTTTACGTAAGACTATGAGCTTGCTGAAAACATTCGATCAAAGCGATCCTGGGGAAGTCGGCCGGGAGTTGCACCGATTTGCGAGCGAACTGTATCCGATTTGCCGCAGCATCACCGGAGACGGATTCAGGCGAACCCTGTCGATGATCGGAAGCCGCATTGCGCTTGAGACCTCAGAGGTGCCAACCGGGACTCCTGTCTTTGATTGGACCGTACCAAAGGAATGGAATATTCAGGATGCCTACATCAAGGGTCCTGACGGCAGACGGGTTGTGGACTTCCAGAAGTGTAACTTGCACGTTGTGAATTACAGCACGCCCGTACATAGGACCATGTCGCTTGGCGAACTTATGCCCCATCTGCATTCCATCCCGCAGAATCCCGACTGGATTCCTTACCGCACGTCCTATTACAAACAAGACTGGGGGTTTTGTCTCGCCCACAATGAGTTGCTGGCTCTTAGGGACGGCGAGTACGAGGTGTCGATCGACTCCAGTCTCGAAGATGGGCACCTGACGTACGGTGAGTGCTATTTTCCTGGCCGGTCCAGCGACGAGGTTCTCATTTCGTGCCACGCCTGCCATCCATCGCTCGCCAATGACAATCTTTCCGGATTGACGGTAGCAACCTCTCTCGCCCAGCTCTTGTCGGGGAAGGATCTTCGATATTCGTATCGATTTCTGTTCATTCCGGGAACAATCGGGGCCATTACCTGGCTTGCGCGTAATCGAGAGGCTGCCGGGCGCATCCGCCACGGTTTGGTCTTGACCGGTATCGGCGATCAGGGCGGATTCCATTACAAGAGGAGTCGCCAGGCAAGCGCCCAGATTGACCGGGCGACGACGCATGTTCTCAGGCACGAAAGCAAATCCGCCGAGATTCTGGATTTCTCACCGTACGGATACGACGAACGGCAATACTGCTCTCCAGGATTCAATCTTGCGGTGGGATGTCTGATGCGAAGCGTGTGGGGTAACTATCCTGAGTACCACACTTCGGCCGACAATCTGGAATTCATCCGTCCGGCCCAGCTGGCAGGGTCGCTCCGAGTCTGCGCTGCCATCGTGGATGTTCTTGAACACAATCGGCGGTACATCAACCTGAATCCGTATTGCGAACCCCAACTCGGACGCAGGAATCTGTATCGGTCCACGGGCGGCGAAGCGATCCCAGCCGAGATCAACGCGCGCCTCTGGGTGCTGAATCTTTCCGACGGAGAGCACTCGTTGCTCGACATTGCCGAGCGTTCCGGTCTCAGGTTTGCTTCAGTCTGTGAGGCGGCGGACCTGTTGCTGGAGAATCATCTGCTACAGCTGGTCCCCGGCGATGAGAAGCAGCGAACGGATCCGGGCGAACTGTCGCCCGAAAAGAGCTTGCGACGCACGTAGGTGTTTTTCTTATGAGTTCAAATCTGGTTCAATGAGGAGCTGTATGAGAATCCTGTTAACTGGTCATAAAGGATACATCGGCGGGGTAGCCGGACCCATGTTGCTTGCCGCGGGTCATGAAGTCGTCGGGCTGGACGCCGATCTTTTCGCCGGTTGTGATTTCGGGGAGCCAGCCCACAGGATTCCGGAAGTCCGCAAGGACCTCCGTGATCTGACAAAGGTGGATCTTGACGGCTTCGACGGCGTGCTGCATCTGGCCGCCCTGTCTAATGATCCGTTGGGTGACCTTGATCCGAAGCTGACCTATGACGTCAACCACCTGGCCTCGGTGCGCCTGGCTGAACTCGCTCGGGCAGCAGGCGTGAAGCGCTTTGTGTTTTCGTCATCCTGCAGCACCTATGGCGCTGCGGGCGATGCGATCCACGACGAGACCGCTGCGCTCAACCCTGTCACGCCGTATGGAGACTCCAAGGTCCTGGCCGAGCGCGATATTGCCCTGCTTGCGAATGACAAGTTCAGCCCGACGTTCATGAGAAACGCCACCGCCTACGGCGCATCTCCGCGGCTGCGACTGGATATCGTGCTGAATGACTTCGTCGCTTCGGCGCTGACAACCGGTAGCGTCCTGATCAAGAGCGACGGTACGCCGTGGCGCCCCATCGTGCACATCCGGGACATTGTCGCGGCGGCGATTGCGGCCTTTGAAGCGCCACTCGAGGCCATTCACAATGAAACGTTCAATGTTGGCCGGATGGAGGAAAACTACCGGATCAGCGAGATAGCCGCGATCGTGGCCGAGACCGTTCCGGGAAGTCACGTCGACTACGCTCCCGGCGGTGGTCCAGACACGCGGTGCTACCGCATCAATTGCGACAAGATCACCCGCCTGTTGCCGGGCTTTCGCCCCCAGTGGACCGCGCGTAGCGGTGCGCTGGAACTCTACAACGCATACCGTGCTGCCGGACTTACCCGCGCAGACCTGGAGGGAGGCCGCTACACCCGTCTGAAACACATCAATGGGCTGCTGAAGGCCGGCCAACTGGACGCTTCCCTACGATGGGCAAATAGTGGAAAGACCTTTCCCATGAATGCCCCGGACCCATCCTACTCCAGTCATAATTCGGGCTAACGTGGTAGTCTATCAGTGTATGTAAGTATTTGTTTTGCATACACTTACGAGTGGAACACGGGACTCAGAACAGCGTCGGGCATGGGTGACTTTGGCAGATCAATTGCACCCTCATTCCAAAGGAAGGTCTGGATTTGCGACCTTACTGGCGGTAGCTTGTCAGCGCCATTGGGATATAGCTCGCGCTGAAGGTTTCCGAGCGCAACACCCATCGCAGTGGCCGCCCGCAATGAGCCAAGCAGTTGATTTGCGGTTCCCCGGATACCTTCAAAGCGTAACGCGATGGCGCACAGACAGGGCAGTGATTAGGGTGTTTCCTCATTTCGAGCGAGCGTAAGAACCCATGGCTACAATGACCGTCTCTGCCAATACCGAACAGCAAGCCGCGACCAAACAATGCCGTTTTTGCGGTGCGGCTCTCAACCGGACGTTTGTCGATCTCGGAATGTCCCCGTTGTGTGAAACCTATCTGTCGGCCGCGGATCTGAATCGCGCGGAGATCTACTATCCGCTTCACGCCTACTTCTGCGAACGTTGCTTGCTCGTGCAACTGGAACAGTATGAGACCGCCGAGAATATCTTCAGCGACTACGCGTACTTCTCGTCGTACTCGGATTCGTGGCTGAAGCACTGCGAGAGCTACTGCGACCAGATGGTCAAGCGGTTTGCTCTGGGCAAGCAGAGCTTTGTCGTAGAGGTCGCCAGCAACGACGGCTATCTGCTGCAATACTTCGTCGGGCGAAATGTTCCGGTGTTAGGCATCGAACCGGCGGCAAATGTGGCAAAAGTGGCGGTCGCAAACGGAGTTCCTTCGCTGGTGCGCTTCTTCGGCGTCGAGGTTGCAAGCGAGCTTGTGGCCCAGGGCCGCTCAGCCGACCTGGTTTGCGGAAACAACGTACTGGCGCAGGTCCCTGACCTGAATGATTTTGTCGAAGGGCTTAAGGTTTTGCTCAAGCCCGCCGGAGTTCTGACCCTGGAGTTCCCCCACCTGCTTCGGTTGATCGAGCACAACGAATTTGACACGATCTACCACGAACACTTCTCGTATTTTTCGATGCTCACTACCGTGCGCATCATGGAAGCCCACGGGCTCCGCGTCTTCGACGTGGAAGAGTTGCCAACGCACGGCGGTTCGCTGCGCGTGTACGCCTGCCGGTCCGACGCCCAAACACACCACTTGGGTGCGAATGTTGCGAAGGTGATTGCGGATGAACGAAGGGCCGGCCTGGGATCGCAGGACGGCTATCAGAGTTTCGCCCTGCAGGTGAAGCAGACTAAGTGGGCGCTGGTTGAATTTCTGCTCACGGCCGCGCGGCAGGGCAAGACGGTCGCAGGCTACGGAGCACCGGGAAAGAGCGCGACGCTTCTGAATTACTGCGGGATTGGGAAGGATCTGATCGAGTACACGGTCGACCGTAGTCCGCACAAGCAGGGTCGCTTCCTCCCCGGAAGCCACATCCCGATCTATCATCCGGACCGGATTCGCGAAACGAAGCCAAACTATGTCGTCATCCTGCCTTGGAACCTGAAGGATGAAATCATGGAGCAGCTCGAATACATACGGGAATGGGGCGGCCGTTTCGTCGTTCCCATTCCCAAAGTCAATGTTTCTTGAGTTGCGAAAGCGGCGAGGTGAAGAATGAAAGTCGTTCTGTTTTGCGGCGGCGAGGGAATGAGGCTCAGGGGCTACTCGGAAGATGTCCCGAAGCCCATGGTCACGATCGGGTCGCGTCCGGTGCTATGGCATGTCATGAAATACTACGCGCACTTCGGACACAAGGATTTCATCCTCTGTCTCGGTTACAAGGCCAACGCAATCAAGAACTATTTCCTTGAGTACGAGGAATCCGTATCCAACGACTTCGTCTTCTCGCAGGGCGGCAGAAAACTGGATTTCATGCAGCGGGACATCGACGATTGGACGATCACCTTCGTCGATACGGGATTGCGGTCAACGATCGCCGACCGGCTGCGTCTCGCGGAGTCTCATCTGGACGGCGATGAGATGTTTCTTGCCAACTATAGCGACGGCCTGACCGACTTTCACCTGCCCCAAATGATTTCAGAGTTCTCGCGGCGCGACAGCTACGCGTCATTTCTCTCCGTGCAACCGCGATCGAGCAGTCTCGATACCGTTCAAATGGACGGCGACGGATCGGTTCGCGCGATCAAAACCATGAAGGACTCCAACGTCTGGGTCAACGGAGGCTACTTCGTGCTGCGCAAGGAGATCTTCCGTTACATCAAGGCGGGAGAAGAACTGATCTACGAACCGTTCCAGCGGTTGATCGGTGAGAACAAGGTCTGGTCGTACCGCTACGACGGCTTCTGGCAGTGCATGGATACGTTTCGGGACAAGCAGATTCTGGACGAGCTCGACGCCGCGGGGGCAGCTCCCTGGCGCGTGTGGAAGAACGGCCATGCGGCTCCCGGCATTGTCGCCTGAGACGCGAGCTATTCGAGATTGAAAACGTGGTGAGGGGGCGCAGACATGAACATTTTCATCGATTCGAAAATGAACGACGATACTCGCAGGAAAGAAATCTACAGCGGTTCGGTTTTCTTTCATGCGCCATGCGCAAGTGCGGTGAAACTGTGCGAGCTGGCGCGCGAGTTGGTTGAGGAAAAGTTCCGCCCGCTCGACCCGCGCAGGATCCAGGACTCCATATCTGCCGAGCAAGCTGCCGAGATGCTTGCGGTGTTGAAGCCGAAGTTCATTCATCATCCTCTCGCCAAGCAGCACATTCAGGCGATGCTCTCGGAACTGGGATGTGATCTTGAGAAGACCTATTTCGATGTGCCTCGTCTGCGCACTGCGTTTCCCGGCGACTATCTGAAATCAGGGATCGCCTACGCGTTCCACCCTCATCGGGACACCTGGTATTCAGCGCCTTTTTGCCAGATTAACTGGTGGATGCCGGTTTACCCGATTGGCTCTGAAAACTGCATGGCGATTCATCCGCGCTATTGGACCCAGTCAATCCGCAACAGCTCGAGCGGCTACAACTACCAGAAGTGGAATATGGAGAGCCGCCATAACGCCGCCCAGCACGTGAAAGCCGACACCCGCGTCCAGCCAAGGCCGGAAGAACCCGTAGAACTCGATCCGCAATTCCGGCTGATTTGCGAGCCGGGCGCCGCCTATCAGTTCTCTTCCGCACAGCTACACTCAACAGTGCCCAATACGTCGGACTTGACTCGTTATAGCATCGACTTTCGTACTGTGCACCTGGACGACGTCTGGAGCCGGACCGGTGCACCGAACATCGATTCGGCTTGCACAGGTACGTCGATGGTCGATTTCCTGAAGGGAACGGATTTTTCCCGTCTTCCGTCCGAAGCTGTTGCGCTCTATCAGGATGACGCGCAGCAGCAATACGACTCGCCGTCCCGAGTTGCCTGAAGCAACACAGCCTGAAAACGGCACCACCGGCCGCGGTAAACTAGAATCGCTTTAGTCCTCCGACTCGATTGCAAGGGATTGCCCTAGCGGATGTTGCCCCTACATCTAAAGAAAGAATCCGGCGAAGAACTGGCGATTCTGTGTCTCGGCGCACATTGTGACGATATCGAAATAGGCTGTGGCGGCACCCTGCTTCTCCTCAAGGCAAGGTTTCCGCGATCGAGATTTCACTGGGTTGTTTTCAGTGCCTCAGGGTCTCGGGGACAGGAAGCCACAAAGGCGGCAGACCTGTTTACCGCCGGCTGCGAGAAGCGGGTTGTTCTTAAGGATTTTCGCGACGGATTTCTGCCCTACAGTGGCGGGGCGGTGAAGGACTTTTTTGAGGAGATGAAGAGCCAATTCAGCCCGGATTTGATTTTCACGCACTGGCAGGGCGATGCGCACCAGGATCACCGCCTGGTTTCAGAACTGACCTGGAACACGTTCAGAAACGATCTCATTCTTGAGTACGAGATTCCGAAGTACGATGGAGACATCGGCCGGCCAAACCTGTATGTGCCGCTCGATGCATCGCTCTACAAGCAAAAGGTCGATTACCTGTTCGAGGCGTTTGAGTCACAGCGCGCCAAGCGATGGTTCGACCGCGAGACTTTCCTGGGGCTCATGCGGATTCGTGGCATGGAGTCAAACTCCCCCAGCGGTTACGCCGAGGCGTTTCATGCTCGAAAACTAAGATTCGATCCTTGATCAACGCGTCCGCCGCGTGGACCTAGGAGCTGCCACGAGTTCCGATCGCGCGCAGCAAAATGCATCAGCGAGACGAATTTTCAGAAAAGGGCTTCCCTATGACTACCAAGCAAGCACCGCAAGCGCTCTATGCGCTCGGATTGCAGCAACCGCGTTGGGTCTACTGTCGGGGCGACATTCGTCCTTGGGAAGAAGCGACATTGCACGTCTCCTGTGAGGCGGTCAACCGGGGCCTCAATGTGTACGAAGGTCTGAAGGGCTACTGGCAGGCGGAAAGGGATTCGTTCGGGATCGTCGAGATGCGTCGCCACTACGATCGACTCAGTCGCTCGGCGCGCCTGCTGCATGTTCCCGTTCCAGTCACTTTTGACGAATTCCTTGAGGCGTGCGCGAAGCTGGTCCGCGCACTCTATGAGCGCGACAAGGACATGTGGATTCGCGCTACCTTGTACGTTGTTGAGGGCCACTGGGGAGAAGGTACTGTCGCAGATCTGGTTCTCACGGCATATCACCAGTCCAAGCAGCCTCCCAGCCCGGTGAGTGTGGGCGTGAGCACTTGGCAGCGTGCGACGGAACTTAGCCTTTCACCCCGAATCAAGACCAGCGCCAACTACAATGTGGCGCGCCTGGCCCGCATCGAGGGCAAGGGGCGCGGTTTCTCGGAAATGGTCCTGCTGAATCAGTTCGGGCGCGTGGCGGAGGCGACCGGCGCCTGCCTGGTGATGGTCCGGGACGGCTCAGTCATTACTCCTCCCGCCTACGAAGGTCGCCTGGAGAGCATTACGCTCGACATCGTTCGCGGAATCTGCCACTCGCGGGCTATTCCCTTTGTCGAACGGCCCATCGATCGCACCGAGCTGCACATCGCAGACGAGCTCCGCCTGGTGGGTACACTTGCGGAACTCACACCCATTACGCGCGTGGACGACTACGAACTGCCCGCAAGCCGTCCCCTCACTGACCTGATTGCGGAGACGTTCTGGGATGCAGTCCGCGGCGTGGCGCCGCACCCTGCGGTCGAATTAACGTTTATTTAAGGAACACCCACACGGGCTTTCAAAGCTGTTTGGACCAGGAATTGCCAGGTATCGGGAGAAACAGACGGGAGACGCCCAGGGTTATGAAAGACGAACTGCGAGAGCTGTACAAGTACCGAGAGCTTCTTTACATGATCACGTACCGTGACATCAAAGTCCGGTACAAGCAGTCCATCATGGGTTTTCTCTGGGCGATCCTCATGCCCATCCTGATTGTCATGTCCGGAATTGTGGTGCGCTACGCCTATGCCGTTGTCGCTCATGCACCGCTGAAGTCTGGCGATATCGCAAGCGTGGCCATCAAGGCTGTCCCGTGGGCGTTCATCGTCTCCAGCATCCGTTTTAGTTGCAACAGTCTTACCGGCAACCGTGAACTGGTCACGAAGATCTATTTCCCCAAGGAAATCTTCCCCATGGCGGCGGTGCTTGCGTGTCTATTCGACTTCTTGGTCGCCTATGCGGCCCTGGTGATCTTCCTGGTGTTCATAAAGATTGGCGTGAGCATCGAGCTTCTCTGGGTTCCGGTGTTGCTTGCGACCATGATCCTGCTCTGCGTGGGGATCGGCACAATCGTGTCCGCCGTCAGCCTGTTTTTCCGGGACGTGAAATACATTGTCGAAGTCTTTTTGACCTACGGCATCTTCTTTACGCCGGTGTTTTACGACGTGCGCATGTTTGGCGACCGGGGGAAGTGGCTGATGCTGAATCCCGTGGCCCCGTTGCTTGAAGGGTTAAGCGACTGCATCGCGCGCCATCAGGCCCCTGATATTCATTGGTATTTGTACAGTCTCGGATTCAGCCTGGTTGCCTTCTTCAGCGGATTTGTTTTGTTCAAGGATCTCGAACCAGCTTTTGCGGAGAGTATCTAACATGTCTGACGTCGCGCTCCGCATGGAGCATATCTATAAGAAATTTCGCAAGGGCGAGATTTACAATTCCCTGCGCGATTTTCTGCCCGCCATGACCGGAAAAATGTTTCACGGGCAGGAACTCGATGCCAATGACAAGCGCGAGTTTTGGGCCCTGCAGGACATCTCGTTCGAGGTCAAGCGCGGGGAATCGCTCGGCATCATCGGCCGCAACGGCGCCGGAAAGAGCACTGCGCTGAAGATACTGAGCCGCATCATGAAGCCCACCAAGGGCCGCATGATTGTGAACGGGCGCCTTTCCGCTCTGATCGAGGTCACTGCCGGCTTCCATCCGGACCTCACCGGCATGGAGAATATTTTTCTCCACGGCACGATTCTCGGCATGAACAAGCGCGAGATCCAATCGAAACTGGACCAGATCATCGCATTCTCGGGACTGGAAGAATTCATCGACACGCCCGTAAAGCGATACTCCTCGGGGATGTTCGCCCGCCTGGGTTTTTCTGTTGCGGCGCACGTCAATGCCGATGTGCTTGTCGTCGACGAAGTGCTCAGCGTGGGTGACTACGTTTTCCAGCAGCGCTGCATGGAGCGAATCCGCTCGGTCATCCAGGCCGGCACCACCGTGCTATTTGTCTCGCATAACCTGAAATCCGTAACTGAAATCTGTCAGCGCGCGGTCCTGCTTGAGCACGGGAAAATCGTGACCATCGACAGCACCGACGCGGTTATCCGGGAATACCTCAGCGGCGGCGATACCCCGATAAATCCGGGCGAGAAGAAGCAGGTCAACATTTCCAAAGTGACTATGCGCGACCGCGCCGGTGAACAGTCCACCTTTGAATCAGGACAGAAGGCCTGGGTCGACGTTGAAGTGACCGCTCTGGAAGCTGTCGAAAAAATGGCAGTCGTTATCTGGTTCAAGGACGAAACGCAATATGTCATTTTCCATACCTCGACCGAGCGTCTCGGCTTTGCGCCGTTTTCTCTCCAGCCTGGCGGTACCTACCGCTGTACCTTTGAACTTGACCTGAACATCGCCCACGGCACCTTCCATCTGGTTACCCAGGTGTATCGATACGATATCCAGAAGAGTTACGATCGCCGCGATCCAGCCACTACCATTTTCATCGGGTCCACAACGGCTGTGGGTGGCGCGGTCAATTGCTTTCCGCGCCTCATCGAATCCGAGACCGTCGCTGCTTCCACCGAGTCCTGCGAAGTCTAACCAAGGAGAATTATGAACGTGCAAACACCGATCGACGATGCCCAGATTTGGGATAAATGGAATATCACGTACCGCCAGGGAAGGCTCGATGAACCTTCCAAGCGTCGCCTGCGTGAAATCCTCGCGACCATGGCCGATCTCAAGGTTCGGGGCGCGAAGATTCTGGAAGTCGGCTGCGGCACCGGCTGGATGAGTGCCGCGCTGTGCGAATTCGGCAAGGTCACCGGTGTTGACCTCGGCAGCAAGATCATCGAAACCGCGCAAGTAACCTACCCCGAGATCGATTTCCACTCCGGTGACTTCCATACCGTGGATCTGCCGCTGGATTACTTCGACGTGATTGTGTGTCTGGAGACCTTGGCTCATATTGCCGACCAGCCTGCCTGCATGCACAGATTGGCTACCCTTCTCAAGCCGGGCGGGTTCTTGCTTCTCACCACGCAAAACAAATCCGTCTTTGAACGTCGCGACGACGTTGCTCCTCCGGACGGCTGGCTCCGGAAATGGGTGACGATGTCGATGCTCAAGCGTATGCTCCGACCCGAGTTCACCATCCGGAGTGCCACAACGCTTGAGCCGGAAGGCCATCTCGGATTTCTCCGCGTCGTCAACTCCGCCAGGCTGAATCATTACTTGAGCGCAGCGATTGGAGAGCCACGGGTCAAGCGTCTGAAGGAAAGCATGGGTTACGGCCAGAGTATCTATGTCGTCGCCGTGAAACGCTAGACACTCGCAGACTCAAGCGAAGGTCCCACTCCCCTGAGCCGGACCCAGTCGCGGAGCGTTGCAAGCAACCGGATCGGGAACAACTCACCTCGCGCTCCAGCGTTTTGTTATAGTCCAACTTTGGGGTCCTGCCTGCCGTGTCCACCGCACAAAAACGAATCCGATGGTTTCTTGCCCCGATGGTGACTCTCGGGTTTGCGTTGGTGGCATTCGCTCTCGCCTTCCTGCTTGTCCCACGCGTTCACTGGCGCACCGAGGTTGTCTGGTTGAAAGCATCCGGAGCCCTGCAGGATATTAGCTGGGGGGAACTCTGGCAGCTCAGTCGGCATGGCGATCCCTTTAATGTGAGGGAGCTCGCGAAGACTCCCAATCCTTATATGGTGATCAAGAATCCGTTGACCTCAACCGCGGATCTCGCCGCCGGTCGAGCGACCTTTCAAGCTCACTGCGCCGTCTGCCATGGCGCCGGGGGCGCCGGTGGTGCTACCGGGCCCGCTTTGAAGCATCGGCAAATGGTCAAAGGCAGTAGCGACTGGGCGATCTTCAAGACAATTTCTCTTGGCATCTCCGGAACAGCGATGCCCCCCAGCACCTTGCCTTCAACCGATCGCTGGCGGCTTGAGGCTTACGTGGAGTCGCTTGCCGAGCCTACCGAAGGCACCCCCGATACTGCGCGCAACTCTCGGATGGATGGCCTGAAACCCGTCCAGTATGAAGACATCGTCGATGCCCAGAGCCATCCGGATCAATGGTTGACCTACTCAGGCTCCTATAACGGACAGCGGTTTAGTTCGAGCGATCAGATCACCGTTTCCAATGTTTCCCGTCTCCATCTGCTCTGGATGAAGCAATATTCGACAGAGGATCATCCGATCGAAACCACCCCGCTGGTGTTTGGCGGTTTCATGTTTCTGACCATTCCGCCCAATCAGGTCGAGGCGCTCGACGCCAGAACCGGCGAGATCATCTGGCAATACAATCACGAACTCCCAGCGCATATCACGCTGTGCTGTGGTTACGTCAACCGGGGCCTTGCGGTGCTTGGCAGCACGCTATTTCTTGGCACACTCGATGCCCACTTGGTCGCTCTGGATATGAGGACCGGCAAGGTCTCCTGGGATGTCGAGATCGCAGACTCCAAGGCAAGCTATAGCATTACAGGCGCTCCGTTGACACTGAAGAACATCGTGGTCACCGGTGTTGCCGGAGGTGAATACGGCGTTCGCGGATTTGTTGATGCCCGGGACGCAGCTACCGGGAAAGAGGTCTGGCGATTCGACACCATTCCGCAGCCCGGACAACCAGGGGCAGAGACTTGGGAATCAGGTGCCCTGAAAACCGGAGGTGGCCCCACCTGGCTGACCGGAACGTTTGATCCGGAATCGAACTTGATCTATTGGCCGGTAGGCAATCCAAGTCCCAACTACAATGGCAGCAGTCGTAAAGGCGACGACCTGTACACCGATAGTGTGGTTGCGCTCGATGCCGATCATGGCGACCTTCGCTGGCACTTCCAGTTCACACCACACGACACTTTCGACTGGGACGCTACCGAGATACTGGTTTCGTTCGATAAAATTGTCTCGGGCAAGCGCGAGCGATTCCTCGGGCAGGCAGATCGCAACGCTTTCTATTACGTTTTGGATCGTGACAACGGCGTTTTCCGCACGGCACAGCCACTGGTAAAACAGACTTGGGCGAGCGGAATCGACTCCAACGGCCGTCCGATCATGAACCCGGCGGCGATACCAACGCCAGAAGGGGCTACCGTATTTCCTTCTGTCGGCGGCGCTACCAACTGGATGTCTCCTTCCTACAGCCCAATTACCGGTCTCCTGTATGTGCCTGTCCGGGAGTGGGGCGGAGTTTTCTATACCCGACCTGCCGAATATCATCGCGGCGAGATATTCACCGGGGGATATTCGCAGATATTTGACAATCCACCGCCCCTGGGTATTGTGCGCGCGATCGATGCGTCCACCGGCGAAGTACGGTGGGAATATCGGAAAAACACGACCTCGGATGTGGGCGGATTGCTCAGTACCAAGGGAGGCGTGGTGTTCGGGAGCGCTAGCCAGTTTTTCTTCGCACTCGATGCCAAAACGGGCCGCGAGTTGTGGCGCATTGACACCGGCGGAATGATCACCGCCGCTCCGGTGACCTACACCATTGACGGAAAACAGGTTGTCGCGATCGTAGCGGGCCACGATCTTCTGGTCTTCGGACTCTGAGCATTTCGCAACCAAGTCCGCCCCGCCGAAGCACACAGGTTCGAGGTCGCTTCTCGCCCGTTACAGTTGGCGCAGGCGGTTGACTCATGCAAAGCATGCAAATCACGCCAGTCACAATGGAGGCTGATCCCCAGGCGCTGGGGCCGCGACCTCGTGTCGCTCTCATTACTCCCTACAGCGGAGGGAATCTGGGTGACGCGGCAATTCAGGATTCGATGATTTCGAATCTTCGACGACGGATACCGGGCGCTCAATTTTTGGGCATCACCCTCAACGGTGATAACTTCTTGATGAAACATGGGGACGGGGCATTCCCCCTTTTGGCTGCGCGGATGCCGTTCTGCTATCAATCAAGGAAGGATCTGGCAGATGAGCCGAATGGAACCGAACGCTCTGGGATAGCATCAGGCGATCCGGTCCCCAAGAAGGGGACCAATCCGTTCAGGCGGGCGCTCCGGAGCATACCGGGTGTCGCCCCGCTTTTGAAGAGAGCTCGCACTTGGGTGTCTGCGATTCGCCGGGAGATTCTCCATTCCATCGAAGGCTATCGTGTACTCCGTACGCAGGACCTTTTGGTTATCTCCGGCGGCGGTCAATTTGATGAAGAATTCGGAGGAGCCTGGCGGCTCCCCTTCGCGTTCTGCAAATGGGTCCTGGTAGCCCGCGCGGCCGGTGTGCCTTGTGTTGTGGCCAGTGTCGGCGCGGGCAGGATCGTCTCGCCTGGTTCACGTATATTCATTTCGATGGTGCTGCGTATGTCTTGTTACCGGTCCTATCGGGACTCGCATAGCAGAGCGATTCTCGCGAAGCTGGTGTCCAGCGCAGCGAATGATTCTGTCGTGGCGGATCTAGCCTTTAGCATGCCAGATTCCGAACTCCCACCGCCGGCCGGGGCCATTCGAAAACTGGCTCGCGGCCGCCCGGTCGTTGTTCTAAGCCCCATGGCCTACGCCAAGCCCGTGAATTGGCCCACTCCGAATCGTGCACTGTACGACCGTTACGTCCAACAGATGGCGCGGGTTCTCTGCGGCCTTTCTCGGCAGGGCTATTTCGTTGTCGTCGCCTGTTCCTCTCTAGGAGACGACGAGACGGTCATCCCCGACCTCATGGGAGGCCTGAGCGATGAAGTCAGACGAAGTTTGGACGGACAGATCCATTTTCCGGAGATCAAGACCTGGAAGGACTTCGTTGCCGTGATGCGCGACGCCGATTATCTCGTCGCGAGCCGACTGCACGGCACGATCCTTGGATTTGTGGCGCAAACCCCTGCGGTTGCGATTTCGGTTGATCCCAAGGTGGACTGGGTCATGGAAGATCTCGGGCAAACCGATTCGCTTTTGCAGTTTCGTGATTTCACAGCGGAAGACGTGCTGAACGCGATTGATCGAATCAAGGTCCACAGGGATACCGTTGTGGAGCGTATTACCTCCTACCGACAGGGAGTTCTTTTGGCGTCACAGCAGCAATATGACTCACTCGCCAGGCTTGCCCTTGCGCATCATCAGTCCCACAATTGAGAGAAGAGCATGGAATCTACCCCTCTGGTCAGCGTCGTCACGCCGTTTTACAACACTCGGGATTACCTTGCCGAGTGTATCGAAAGCGTTCTGCGCCAGACCTATACGAACTGGGAATACATCCTTGTGGACAATTTCTGTACCGATGGGTCAAGCGAAATTGCCAAGCACTACGCAGACAGGTACCCGGACAAGATTCGCCTGATCCACACGGATTCATTTCTTTCCCAGGTACCAAACTACAACTTTGCGCTTTCTCAGATCTCTCGCGATAGCAAATATTGCAAGATGGTGCAGGCCGACGATTGGATCTTTCCGGACTGTCTCCGGAGCATGGTGGAGCTTGGCGAGGCGAATCCCCAGGTCGGCATTATCGCTGCTTATGAACTGGAAGGTGACCGCGCCTCTCTCAGCGGTTTGCCCTATCCCAGTCCAGACGTGTCGGGTCGGACCATCTGCCAGCTTTTTTTCCGGAAGCACATGCATCTTTTCGGAACTCCAACATCCTTGCTCATGCGTTCGGAAATCGTCCGGTCACGGAATCCCTTTTATGACGAGCGACACGCGCCTTTTGAGGACGGGCATGTCTGTTTCGAGATCCTCCGCACTTGGAATTATGGCTTTGTACATCAGGTCCTGACCTTTTCTCGCCGGGACAACGAATCAACTCTTTCGCGCATTCGCCCGTTTCGGTTCGAGCTGTTTACCCGTTTGGCAAAAATCATCGCTCACGGCAGGAACTTTGTACTCGAGGACGAGTATCGGTACTTTCTCAAAGAGGCTGAACACACGTATTTTTTCTTTCTCGGCAGGTCTGCCCTGCAAGGCCAACCTCCGGAGTTCTGGAAATTCCACAAGGAGCGCTTGGCCTCGATCGGTTACTCTGTGGATTTCGCGTTCATGGCCAAGTGGATTTCGCTTGTTCTGCTCGATGATATCGGGAATCCCAAACGAACCATTGAATACCTTTGGCCGCGCCGGAAAAGAATGTTCGCAGCCATCTCCCGATTCCTTGGCACGATGCACCGGGTTTTCGTTCGAAAGCGACTTTCTGAAAAGCTCTAACCGAGGCCAGGCGCCCGTCTGGAACAGCGGGTGGGGTCACGGCTGCCACGATTGGCCTTTCTCCCTGTTTCTGTTGACGTCAAACGATCACTGGCTATCTTGATGCTCCATCATATTGTGCACGCTCTCAGAGGGCTCTGGCGGGAGCGCATCGCGTTGTTTTGGCCCATCTGGATAGCCATAACTGCGATGGGCGTGATGTTGATCCTCTGGGTGGTCCCACGGCACGAAACCGTCCCGCCTGATCCGGATCAACCCCGGCGGCGGCAATGGTCGCGCGCAGCGGTCTTGGCGGTGGTCTTCCTGGTTTTGTTCTTGGCCTGCTACATTGCCGGGTCGCTCGTGTGGGAAGATTTTACGTATTATGACAACTCGCACTTCACCAACGAAACGTTGGTCGGCCGTAACGTCCCTGTCCAGATCGCGCCGGAAGTGGGACGTATGTGGCCGCTCGGTTATCAGGAATTCAATCTTTTACGTCATGTCACCCACTCCGTCACCGGCTATCATGCGTTGCATATCATTCAGCTGGTGCTTTTGTGCGGGATTCTGTTGGTATTCGATGAGGAGTTGAGTATCCCGGCTCGCGTCGCTCTGATCGCTCTGGTGCTGATCACCCCGAGCATGGTGATCAGTTTCAGTGGGCTCATTTACGCGGAGTGGAACATCATTTTTTTGCTCGCGTGCCTGGCCTGGTCTGTGAAACGCTTCGAGCAGACACGATCAACTGCATGGGCGATCACCGCGCTGGTCGCTTCACAGTGCATGCTGTACTACAAAGAAACCAATTTTCTGCTGCTGTTGGGTTTCGCGGGCGGCAGGCTTCTGTTGCGTTGCTGGGAACCTGATCACGAGGGGTGGAATTTCAAGCGGCTTCGAGACCCCGAAAGCCGTCTGGACATGTGCCTTGCCTTTCTGGTCGTTCCGTTCTTGCTCTACTACCTTGCGGCGATGTTCCCGCACTATAGCACTCGGTATGCCGATGATTTTCACTTGCCACTCGCGCAGGTTCTTGTTTCCTACCTCGAGGTGGATCTGTTGGCCTGGACGCTGGTTGCCGTCGTAGTGGCCAGAATCTTTCTGATCCTCCGGCGCAAGGTCGCGCCCTCGCTTTTGTGGGACGGACTGGCTCTCGCGGGCGTCGGTTGTTTTGCTGCCTACCTGGTGCTGCGAATGTCCAGCGGATACTACCTTGCTCCGGTGGATCTGATTGCCGTCCTGTACGTCGGACGCCTGGCCATCCTGTCGATCTCAAAAATGAGCCAGGTGAGCAGGTTGTGCACACTCGGGCTGCTGTCACTCGTCGTGCTGCAGGACACTTCGCTCTCGGCGTTCCGTATGTACGAGAGAAAGAACGTCATCCACTCCAAGGCCGAGATGGGACACATGATCCAAACTCGCTACCAGAGCGACCCGCAGAATGTGAAAAGGATCTTTTTCCCGTTTGCCAGTCCTTTTCACATACTGGAATTTGCCTCCTATCTGAACTATCTTGGCGTTCCTGTGGAACAGGTTCAGGCTGGCTCCGCTGAAACTGGCGGCGTCGAGATGGTCGGTCCCCAGATCCAGAAGGACGGTCCGTGCGGCTATAGAACTTTTGTGTGTCACCCCGGGAACAGGCCGAATCCTGGCGATCTGGTTGTGCTGCTTCCGGACGATTTGACGCGGGCCGATGAGTCAAATTCCTACCGCCAGGAAGGTAGCGGACCGGTGTTCTTCTACAATCCCCGTCCGTCGATACCTGGGTGGTTACAGCCGTACGTGAATCATCTGCACGTGATTTCGCCGATTTTCGCACATGTTCAACTCCCGGATTCATGGCTCAGTGCGTCGGTAACCGCATGGCAGTGAGTTCACAGTCATAAAGAACAGTCCGGGCACCCGTGGCAATCGTGGCCGCGCAACTTGGACATCTTTTTCGGACTAGCGATTGAGTTGGAGCCAAAATGCAAATCCCGGATGATATAGTCACCGACGAAGGCGAATTGATTCGGGACATCTCGCCCAACGACGAGATGTATGCGGGTGACAAAGATCACGGTAATCAGTACTGGTTCGCCGGGCGGTCTGCGATTCAGTGCATCTCTCATTGCATGGCAGCTGCAGGAAAGCGCGCGCGTGACGTAACACGGATTCTGGATTTCCCGTGCGGTCATGGACGAGTCATGCGCTACCTTAGGCTGGGGTTCCCACACGCCGAAATCACAGCGTGTGACCTGTTGCGCGATAGGGTCGATTTCTGTGCCTCCACTTTCGGGGCGGCTCCGGTGTATTCGCACAGGGATGCCGCTCGGGTCGACCTTCAGGGCAGACGGTTTGATTTGATCTGGGTTGGGTCGCTTTTGACACACTTCGCCGCTCCTCGCTGGAACGGCTTTCTGAAACTATTTGCTTCCAGTCTCAGCGAAAATGGAATTTTGGTGTTTAGCGCGCATGGGTTTGTCGTCTATCTTCGGATCAAAGGGATTGACCGCTCCTACGGTTACGGATTGCCGCACTGGCGCGGTACTTTAGTCTGCCACTCGTACGAACGCGATGGAATGGGTTACGCCCATTATTCACCCACTAAAGACTTCGGGATTTCCCTGACTGGCCCATCGTGGGTTTGCGATCAGATTCGCCGGATACCGGAACTCACGATGGTGCATTTTTCTGCCAGCGCCTGGCACAATACTCACGACATCTACGCCTGCAGAAGGATTCCTGATAACCAGATCGTGGCGCCCGTTTCAAACAGTACATATTGGAAAACT
>Ga0182024_10009331_pt1 | contig 20321 bp, 13 predicted proteins | sample P32metaG_FD_120480 | JGI IMG/M metagenome (GOLD analysis project Ga0182024, IMG submission 120480) | Permafrost microbial communities from Stordalen Mire, Sweden - P3-2 metaG (Illumina Assembly) | ecosystem: Environmental > Terrestrial > Soil > Wetlands > Permafrost | place: Sweden: Stordalen... | reverse complement strand
ACCAGCGCAAGGTCAGGCTCCACCCCAGTAGTGTCGCAGTCCATCATGAAACCTATGGTTCCTGTGGGGGCTAAGACTGTTACCTGGCTGTTTCTGTAGCCGTGTTTTTCGCCGTGAGAGAGAGCTTCGTCCCAGGTCGCTTTGCTCGCTTCGTAGAGCGGAGTGGGAACGTTATTTTTATTTATGTTGTTGACGCTGGCGCGGTGCATGCGGATTACGTCGAGGAAGGGTTCGCGGTTGATGTACCAGCCGGGGCAGGCGCCGCCGGGCATCTTGTCGGCTTCGGTGACGCCGAGGCGAGTTGAAACTGTTTCGGTTGCGGGGGTCAGCGGCTGGCATTGTTCGGCGATCTTGCTCGATTGCAAATACGCTTCGCCACACATGATGGCGGTGACGCAGGCGGCGTAGTCGCGGCCGGCGTCGGAGTCGTAGGGCAGGCCTGCGGCCATTAATAGTGCGCCGAGATTTGCGTAGCCTAATCCGAGTGGGCGGTAGTCATGCGAGTTGCGCATGATCATTTCTGTGGGATAGCCGGCGTTGTCGACGAGAATTTCCTGGGCGGTGATTAAAATATCGACGGCGTGGCGATAGGCTTCCACGTCGAAGGTGCCGTTGGGCGCGAACTTCAGGAGATTCAGGCTGGCGAGGTTGCAGGCGGAATCGTCGAGAAACATGTACTCGCTGCAGGGATTCGACGCGTTGATGCGTGCCGTGTTCTTCGAGGTGTGCCAGCGATTTGTTGTGGTGTCGTACTGCATGCCGGGATCGCCGCAGTGCCAGGTGGCTTCGGAAATTTTCTTGAGAAGATCTTTGGCTTTGTACGTTTTCATCACATTGCCGTCGCCGATTGCTTTGGTGGAGAAATCAGTGTCGCGCAGTACGGCGTACATGAAGTCGTCGGTGACGCGGACGGAGTTGTTGGCGTTCTGAAAGAAGATGGAGGAGTAAGCGTCGGAATCCGGATGCGAGCCGTCGTATCCCTGCGCGACTAGCGCGTGAGCTTTGGCTTCTTCTTTTTGTTTGCACTCGATGAACTCGACGATGTCGGGATGATCGACATTGAGGATAACCATCTTGGCGGCACGGCGGGTTTTGCCTCCGGACTTGATGACTCCGGCGAAGGCGTCGAAACCTTTCATGAAGCTGAGCGGGCCGCTGGCGGTGCCTCCTCCGCTGAGACCTTCGGTGGAACTGCGCAGCGGAGAGAGATTGGTTCCGGTGCCGCTACCCCACTTGAACAACATGCCTTCGGTTTTCGCCAGAGTAAGAATCGAATCGAGCGAATCTTTTACCGAGTTGATGAAGCAGGCGGAGCATTGCGGCTTGCTGTAGCCGGTGATACCGAACTCGACCTGCTGGGTCGCGGGATTCCAGTGCCAGTTGCGAGCGTCGGAGTTGGGCTCGATGCGATCGCAGCCTACGTTGAACCACACGGGCGAATTGAAAGCGGCGTACTGGCGAACCAGGATGTGGACGAGTTCGTCATGGAAAGTAGCTCCGTCTTCGGGAGTTTTGAAATAGCCTTGGGCCAGTCCCCAGTTGCGAATGGTTTCGGCGACGCGGGTCACGAGGGCGCGGACTCCGGTCTCGCGCTCGGGCGTGCCGACTTTGCCGTGCAGATATTTTGAGGCGACGATATTGGTCGCGGTCATGGACCAGTCTTTGGGAACTTCGACGTCTTTCTGTTCGAAGATCACGTTGCCCTGAGCGTCGGTGATTTGGGCGAGACGGCGATCCCATTCGACTTCGTCGTAGGGAGAGACGCCAAGTTTGGTGAACAGGCGGCGGAAGGACAGGCCGGGGGTGGACTTCTTGCTGGCCGCGTTGTCGCTTGCGGTGAAAGAGGTTGCGGGGGAGTTGACGGCGGTGGTTTTGACCTCGGGCATTGCTTTCTCCATTAGTAATTAGATTCTAATCAACAGAACCCGATTCGGCGTCCCGGAGCGGCGGAGGCGGGAAGTTGGGCGTTCCCGAACGGGAAATTGTTCGGGGTGAAGCTTTGGGTTGTAAAGAGCTGTCAGGGGCTAAAGCCCCAATTTAGCGTTAATCGCTGATCGCAGCGCTGAAGCGCCGCTCTTCCACGGTTGCGCTTGTTTCATTGGCGCTCACCACATCTGAACCTCGGGGGCTAAAGCCCATTCAAACCGCGGTCCTTATCGCAGCGCTGAAGAGCTGCGCCACCCAAAGACAAGAGCTAAAATCGTGCCGTCCCTTCGGGACTTGTTACACCGATGGCTCGCTACTACCCGGCGTTGAAACGCCGGCTATTGTCAGGCATCCCTACGGGACTTGTTCCTACCTTTCCACTTCTACCCGGCACTGCCGTGCCGGGCTATTATCGGCCGCCCCTACGGGGCTCTAGCTTTCTGACCGATGCAGAAGGGCCACGGTACCTTGTTTCAGATTTGCTATTTCTGCCAGATCCTGATGGCCACGGGCGGCGAAGGCTTCTTCCATCTCGGCCAAGCGCGTGAAATTACGGGCTTCGATGAGGTCCATTTGCTGCAGGACTGGATCGAGAGCGGCCTCGGCGTGCGCGACAAAGACTGCGGCGATCGCGCGGTAGCGGTCGGCCATCAGGCTCGAATTCGAGGCGCTCTCGCGGCGGCGCGATTCCATTTGATCCAGGTTTGATAGGTTCTCAACCAGGGCCCAGGTTCTAGTGTCGTGCATTTTGGCTCCTTTAGAGCGGGGCTAAATCCCGTGTCCTTTGTCTATTGTCTATCTGAAAACTTCAAGCGTCCCTCCGGGACGCATCTCCACTTCCAATTTCTCCCGGCGCTAAAGGCGCCGGGCTATTGTCAATCGCCCCTCCGGGTCGCGAACTGTGTTCTTTCCGCTGTATCGCCACAAAAAGCCGGTTCTCGCAACAGACTGTGAAGCCTAGCGCCGACCCAATCATCCGTTCGGGTCAAAAGCCCGAGGGGAGGGGCTGGGGACAGTGGAGATTCTTGTTGGCTCCGGAATCGGGGGCGATGTGCGCGGGCGACCTGTCTATGCCCAGGCGGCCTGCGCTCACTGCCGAGGTTTCGCCAGCCATATTTATTTCTACCGACGACGAGAAGGCAACGGGAATTCCGCTGGCTTTCTCAGCCGAGGAGAGCATCCATTGATTGAGGGCGCTGCAGATGCTGCGGCGCTGGTCCTGGTCTTCGATGACGACGAAGCGCAGGAAACATTTACCGGAGGAAAGGCGGGCGCGCATGGGGTTGATGAGAGTGAACATGCGGTCGAGGGTGAAGGCCATGTCGTCGTCTTCGGAGAATCGGAGGACGGCGAGCATGCGACGGAGGGGCAGCTCGGCGGCTGAAGCCGCGTCTGTATGTGGAACTGAACCGCAGCGCTGAAGCGCTGCGCCACCCAAAATACCGGCTGCCTGGCCGGTATTGGCAGCGGGAGATCCTTCGCTCCGCTCAGGATTGTGGCTGCGGGGCTCAGACCCGCCAACCGCCACAACTTCCTCCGCGATCGCGAAGATGCCGGGTTTGCTGGGAACGACAAGGAGGCTGTGAGTGGAGTCGCAACGGAACCAGCGCGACCATTGCAGGCGGCGCGGGTCGATGGGGCGATCGAAGCCATGCCGGGCCAACGAATCGGTAACGAGGCGGGTTAGGGTTTCCATTTGGGCTCCTAAGGAACTGGCTTCCGTCCGGCTTCCGGCTTTGGCAAAAGGCTGAGACCACGCGCAAGCTCGCAAGACGACGTGTTTCCTGAGTTTTGGCGTCCACCGGGGGAGGGTCGGGGGACGGCCACCGCAGTTTCTTCAGTTAGCCTCCTCGACTAGCAAGGCCTTTGTTTGATTAAGTTTACGGGCTGGAGCCGAGTCACCTCTGGCCCGGCTCCGAACCCATCCTGACTGCTCTCTTCGCTCTACTTAGGCGAATATCGCCCCGTTCCCGCGAGGCGAATTCAAAGCCTATGGGATTGCAAAGTTACTCCCGCTTATTGTACCTGTCAAGAGATAAACACTACATGTTGTATCTGCAGCAATGACGGGCTTGGTGCGGCGGTGGGTGACCGATTTTCCACAAGTGGAATTCATTTGCCGTTCACAAAAGTTGACGGAGGGTTGAATGAGGGTATTTTTGGGTTGACGATCGGAGATGGACGGAGAGCGAACCGGGCTGAAGCCTTGATTAATTTTTGACGAGCTTAGGCGGCGCAGAAGCGTCGCTCTTCCACGGCGGCTTTGTGAGGTTGTGCCCTCGGAAGCAGGATTGACTTCGGCCGAGAAAACAGCAGGTTCCTCCGCTACGCGTTCCCGTCCTCGCCGGAAGGGAATGCTCCGGTCGGAATGACAAGTTTTTTTGGCATTCCAACCTCTTATTGTTTCGGCATTACAAACTCTTATTACTGTTCGGGTATTACAAACTCTTACTCGGGCATTCCAAGCTCTTATAAGGAGCGGAAGCCGGCAATCTGGTTGCGGCGGTTGCGTTCGGATTGTGGAAGTTTGCGAACTGGGAGCGAAAAGTTGGCAGGAAGATTCATGGGAACATGGGGCCGAGAAGTTTGATGCGACGGCAAAGTTTCGGGCGGAGTCGACGCGTCGACTTGCCCGGGAATTTCGCCGGCCAGCAAGGGGACGTAGACGTCCTCGAAGATTTGCCGGGGCGCGATGCGCAGCACACCGTCGGAGGATTCGACGAGGTAGTCGCCCTTGCGGCCGGAGTGCTGACGGCCGAGAGCGTCGGTGAAGGTGAGGCAGGTGGTGAGTTGTTTGGCTGTGACCAGAAAGCGAGTGCGATAGGTAATCCATGAGGTGGTTGCTTTCATGTTTTCTGACCAGCTTGTTCGATGGTGAAACTGCAATGGCGAACGAATACGGTTAGCGAATGTTGATGCCTGGTGAAAGCTTTTGTCTCACGCCGGTTCGAATCTTCGGCCTGAGTTTGATTTCATTTTTTTATTTGGGGCGAATGAGAATGTACGAGCGAAAAGGCGCGGGGTCAATTCAGTATTTTCGGTGCAGTTGAGGAAAATCGCAGATAGAGATTTTTGAGAATCGACATGGGTCAGGAATTTCTTGAAGACACGCCTGCAGGGTGCTTGAAGGGCGGGGTCCGGTGGCGCGGCGGCGAAGAAGGGAAAAAAGTGAGCGAGTGGGAGGACGGATTCTCCACAGAGTCTGCACAGGAAATGCAGAAAGCGGGTGGAGGGTTTTGTTCAGCTATCTACAGTTTTCACTGGTGGGAATAAGGTGCACGGCGGGCGGAAGATTTTTCCGGGGAGTTTTGTGGGGCACACTTGGGCTGTTAGAGAAAGCAGGAAGAGCCAGCAACTTGGGGGGACGGGAGAACGGAAAGACTTTTGCAACAGGAAATGCGGATAGGCGAATGCAAATTTTGACATGGAGGGATGAATGACGAAAGATCCGGTTTGCGGGATGAAAATTGACGACAGTAAGGGCGAATTTCAAACCCAGTTTGCGGGCAGGAAATATTTTTTCTGTTCGGATGAGTGCAGGAAGGAATTTGAGGCGGAGCCGGATGCGTATGTGGAGACTGCGGCAGCTTAGAGCGTCCGGCGAATAATTTTGGGAAATGATAAAAAAGGCCTCGCTTGGCGGCGGGGCCTTTTTGCTGATGTTGTAGTTCTCTCTGATATTCCGTTCGCTTCGCTTCGCGGGACAGCCGAAGGCGGCTGTCTCCACATGAGTTAGCGGGCCATCGCTGGTTCTTGCACGTGCTTGCCGCTCTTGAAGGCTTCGTAGCGGGCGTTGACTTCGTCCCAGTTGATTACGTTCCACCAGGCGGCGAGATATTCCGGACGGCGGTTGTTGTATTTCAGGTAGTAGGCATGCTCCCAGACGTCGTTGCCGAAGATGGGGAAGTGGCCTTGCGAAATCGGGTTGTCCTGATTGGGCGTGGTCATGATGTGGACCTCGCCGCCCTGCTTGCCGGCGAGCCAGACCCATCCGGAGCCGAATTGTTTGACGCCGGCGTCGTTGAATTTGGTTTGGAAATCTTTGAAGTTGCCGAAAGTCTTGGTGATGACCTGGGCGATGGGGCCGGTAGGATCGCCGCCGCCCTTGGGCTTCATGATCTTCCAGAACATGGAGTGGTTCACGTGGCCGCCGCCGTTGTTGCGGACTGCGGCGCGAATGTCTTCGGGGATGGCGTTCAGATCGCGGATTAACTCTTCCGCGGTTTTCTTGCCGAGTTCGGGATGTTTTTCGATGGCTGCGTTGAGATTTTTGACATAGGCACCGTGGTGCATGTCGTGGTGCAGGGTCATCGTTTGTTTGTCGATGGTGGGTTCGAGGGCCGCGTAGTCGTAGGGTAGAGGCGGTAGTTCAAATGCCATGATTTTCCTCCAGAGTCTTATTGTACTGATGACGAGAGCGGGGGTATAGATTCAGGCGAAGCGGGCGTCTATCTTAGATGGTGATGAGGGGCGGGTGGTTGCGAGGAGAATTTTGGGGGCTAAAGCCCGCTATTTAAAGAATCTATGACGCGGCGCTGAAGCGCCGCTTTTCCACGGTTGCGCTGGCGGCATGGGGTGGCGCGAGGACAGTGGTGGAGGCGGCGAGTTAGATAGGTCCTTCGCTTCGCTCAGGATGACAAGTCAATTTTGATAGCTGCAAATTAGATGAGTACTCGATGAGAATGACGACGAGTTAGTTGGCGGCGGGGCCGAGGACTTCGCGGACTTTGCGAGAGAGGTTTTGCAGGGTAAAGGGTTTTTGCAGGAAGGCTTTGGGGACATCGGGGGAAAGCGGGCTGGCGACGGCTTCTTCAGCGTGGCCGGAGAGATAGAGGACTTTGGTGTGGGGACGAGCGGCGAGCAGTTGCTGCACCAGTTCGTGGCCGCTGAGGCCGGGCATGACCACATCGGTGATAACCAGATGAATTGACTCGGCGCGGGCGGCGGCGAGGGCGAGGGCGGCGTGGCCATTGCAGGCTTCGAGAACGTCGTAGCCGCGGGATTCTAAAGTTTCGCGGATCAACTGGCGGACGGACTCTTCGTCTTCGACCAGCAGGATCGTTTCGCTTCCGCCGGCGACGGCGACCGACGCCGGAGCCACACCGTTCATTTCAGAGGGCTCGTCCACGCGCGGGAAATACATTGTGAAGACGGTGCCCCGGCCAAGCTCACTCTGCACAAAAACGTAGCCGCCACTTTGCTTGATGATTCCGTAAACTGTGGAAAGTCCGAGGCCGGTTCCTTTGCCTTTCTCTTTGGTGGTGAAAAAAGGTTCGAAGATGCGGGCCTGAGTTTCGCGGTCCATGCCCTGGCCGGTGTCGCCGACGGAGATCATGACGTAGGGGCCGTGCTTGATGAAAGTATTTTCCGGACGGTAGGAATCATCGAGAGTGACGCTGGCGGTGGTGATGCGAATTTTTCCGCCGTTGGGCATTGCGTCCTTGGCATTGACCACCAGATTCATGATGACTTGTTCGAGTTGCCCGGCATCGGCACGCGTGCAGCCGATGGTGGCATCGAGATTGGTAGTGAGCTCGATATCCTCGCCGATGAGCGGGCGCAGGAGACGCTCCATGTCGGCGACGATGGCATTGACGTCAACCACCTTGAGCTGTAGAAGCTGTTTGCGGCTGAAGGCGAGAAGCTGTCGGGTCAGAGTGGTGGCGCGATCGGAGGCTTGCTGAATGGCTTCGGCCTTGGCGCGCAGAGGATTACTGATCGTCAACTGATCGAGGAGAACCTCGGTGTAACCGCTGACGACGGTGAGCAGATTATTGAAATCGTGAGCGATGCCTCCGGCGAGACGGCCGACGGCTTCCATTTTCTGCGACTGGCGGAACTGGTCTTCAAGGACGCGGCGTTCGGTAATGTCTTCGGCGATGGCCTCGAGCACATCCGCGGGCTCGATTTCGCTGGCCACGGCACGGCCGCTGATACGAACCGTAATGGCATCGCCGTCTTTCCGCCTCCAGCGGACTTCGAATCCGTCGACGCGTCCGGTACGCTGGAATTCATCGACCAGGCGGTTGTACTCGCCGGAGTCGAGGAAAACATTTTTTTGTGGATCGAGTGCCAGAACTTCCAGCGCGGAACTATAGCCCAGCATTCCGATGAGGGCGGGATTGACGTCGAGAAACTGGCCTTGCAGGCTGGAACGGTAAATTCCGTACACCGCTGTCTGCACCAGCGAGCGATAGCGAACTTCCGAGCGGCGCAAAGATTGTTCGTTGCGCTTGTGATCGATGGCGGCACCCAACTGGCGGGAGATTAAAGCGAGGACATCTTTGTCGCGTTCGCGAAGAGCTGATTTTTCGGAGTAGCTTTTCAGGACGAGCGCGCCGAACACATGATGGTTGGCTTTGAGCGGGACGCCCAGCCATTGTACCGGCGGCCCTCCTGCGAGTGCGACTTCGCCGCGCTGCCGCAGCTTTTGCAGCTGCTTTGCAGTGCACAGCAGCGGCTCGCCGGTGCGCAGAATGTATTCGACCAGGCCGCGCGCGGCGGGCGCGGGAGCGGGAGCGGACTCCTGCTCATCGACGAAATAGGGAAAGCTGAGCAACTGCGACTCGGGATCGTGAATCGCGATGGAGAAATTGCGAGCCGGCATGAGCTCATCGACAATACCGTGGATGGCGGCAAAGAACTGCTGCAGATCCTCAGTAGAGCTGGCTTTCTCAGCGGCGCTGTAAAGCGCAGAGTTGAGAGCTTCGGCGCGCTTGCGATCGGAAATGTCGCGATAGACGAAGTAAAAGCCTGCGCTGCGTCCATTAACCATCAGGGGAGCAGTAGAAAGGGAAACATCGAGCAAAGTTCCATCGCGGTGGCGGCGTTGAGTCTCGAGGCTAATCTGTTCGCCCCGCTCCAGGCATTGCGAGATCCAGTGAAATTCTGGGGCGCGCTCGGGAGGAAGTATCAGCGAGTCGACGCGCTGCGACAATATCTGTTCGGCGGAGTAGCCGAACAGGCGCTGAAATTCGCGATTCACGCACTGCGCGCGGAAGCCGGCGTCAACCAGAAGAAGCGCGTCAGGCGAGTTTTCAAAAACTTGTTCAAGAAACTGGCGGCGAAGGTCGAGTGAATCTTCGGCATCCCCTGCGCTAGAGTTCGGTGGCGGTGAATTCCAGGCGAGAGAAGCAGGCTGAACGGCAGCAGCAACCGCGGGTGGAATGAACGAGGGCGTGGCTCCGCGCTCGAGCGCCTGGCGCAAGTTCTTGGCGCGCAGAATATCCTTGGACTGCGCCGGCCGGGTGACACGACCACCCATTGGAGGCTCCCCCTCTGAAGCCCAACAAGGTGCATAGTAGAATGGCCGAGGTGTACTCGAAAGTTACTGACGTAATTGGAGCGGAGAATGGAGAACCAGACTTATTCCGTAAAGATCCAAGTTCCGTAAAGATCCAAGCAAATCGCGGTTCCCTCAGGGAGTAAAAACCCTCATCTTTCATGGCTGCGGCGGCACGGTTGAAGCCATGCCCTTCCCGAAGCGATCAACAAGAAAGCAGCATGGCTTCCAGCTGAAGAGGGCTCAGGGTGAGAAGCGAAATCTCGCTGTTAAGAGCGCCAACGCATTCTTGGGACTGCGAATGTACGAAACAGACTATGTGCGGTAACGGGCAGACGGAGAAAATTTTCATTCTTATGATTGCGCGGGAGGACGTTGTGTGCACAATCACCACTTAAAACAACTTCCGATATGTCCGCTCTGCAACGAACCTGTCGAGCTTGAAACCACCAAGACAAACGAAGATGGAGAAGCCGTGCATGAAGAGTGCTACGTCCTGGCGGTTAAAGCACGCCAACCAAAGCCAAGCCGCCCAACCACGGTGCCACCAAGCTACAAAGGTCAAAAATAAAAGCTCACTCATCGCGCGTTCTGGACTATTCGGCAACCATGTCGCAATACGAAAGAGAAAGCCAGGCGAAAGAAGCGAAGCTTAAGGCCGCACGAAAGAAGAGAAAAGAAGCGGAGAATCACTTGAACAAGGGCTTGGATTAAACGCTGCCGCCTCTGGTGGCGAGCATTTCGCAGACGCGGCGGATGGTCTCACGCTGGGCATCGCTGAGCGTGAGGAATTCGAAGCCGTAGCGCAGACCCTGGCGGTAGCGCACGATGGCGCGGACTTTCAGAGGATACGGACTAAGGGGCAGAGGGATGTCGAGAGAGACGATTTCGCCGGTTTCCAGTTCACCGGTGAGGGTAGCGCCAATACCATCCTGACCCATTTCAGTGGAGCGTCCCCAACAGGTGCGGAATTCGCCGCCCTGAAACATGCGGACTTGCAGGCGGGCGTCGATGGCAAAGCGGGGATAACGGCGAACGTAGGCCGGCGCGGGCGGAGTGGGAGCACGTTTCTTGCCGGGAGCTGCCATACTTAATTCTGCTGTCCAGTTCGTCGGGGGCTAAAGCCCCTATTCTTTATTCGTACCTTTACGATGCGGCTAAAGCCGCACCCTTTCAAAACAGAATCCCTTAATTGCATCCTTACGGCGCGGCTGAAGCTGCGCCCTTTCAAAGCAAAATCCTTCTCATCCTTGTTCAAAGCGAAATTCTTTGCAGCCCTTTCAAAACAAAATTCTTCGCAGCCGTTTCAAGGCGAAATTTTTCCAGCTGAGCCCTCTAGTTGCCGTGGAGCAGGTAGCCGGGTTCGAGTGGAAGTTTGCCGCCGATTTTCACGACGGCGACGCTGCTGTTGATGGAATAGACGTCCACCACGCCAATGGCGCCGGGAGTGGAAGCCACTTTGTTCAGCAATTCATCGTCGGAAGTGGCGACCAAGATGGCGGGATGCGCAGGGCGGCCGTGATTGGAAGTAACGATGAGGCTGTTGAGCTCATTCTCCGACATGCCGTAAACCTTTTCGAGGATGATCTTCATTTCGGGCGCGGAGGGCGAGCGCATGACAAAAGTGACCGGCCTGCCATTGGGCCAGTGAGTAGTCTGAGCTTTGCAAAGCTTGACCAGCTCGGTGACCGTTAGGGTGCCCACGGCATTGGATTTGTTGGTGACCAGGGCAATGTCGCGTGCCGCCGCCAGCGAAGCGCCGATCATGATGAAAATACAAACACGTAGAAGGCGATGGCAGAACACTCTTAGTCTCCCGAGAAAAACATGGACCTTGGAGTGATTGTGCTTGAAGAGGGGTCACGGGAGAAAGGTAACGAAGGTCACGAAGGGGAATGGGCGCGGTGGCCAGGACGGGAGGGGCAGGGCGTCAATAAAAAAAGGCGCGGCCTGGAGGCCGCGCCCGAATCATTTCTGCAGAAGATCGGTTATTTAGGTTTCTTTTTCGACGCGGCGTGAGGCCTGATTAGCGGCCGCACCACGAACATGCGCGAGTGGGCTATTGCGGCTCCGGAAGCGGAGGGGTTCTGCAGCACGATTACGCCGGCAGAGACCTGCCCGCTGTCTGATTCGATGAACGGGAAGGTGGTGCCGTCGACAGCGTAGGCGGTGAGATTGAATCCGCCGAGCAAGGTGCCTGCACCTGTGTTGTTGTTCACGGCGGCGGCAGAGACCCCGTAGCGGCCGTTGGAATCTATGGCCCCGTAGGTGCCGCTGCTAAGTGCGATGCCAAGTGTTGGGCCATTACTGGAATCAGAGTTTTCGTCGATGATGCCGGTGATGGTTCCTCCACTAGCCGTAGTGAATTCCGCGATGTCATCCACCTCGGCCGGGGGTTGCTCAGTGGCTGAGGACCCAAGGAAGATACCCGAGAGATTCATCCCATAGCCCTGCGAGACTGCCAGTGTGGCGCCCGCGGTTTGAGGATAGGCAGCTCCCACCGCGATTCCCGCGTCGTCGGATTCCAACAGAAGCAGCCCGCCGCTGGATGGATACGCCACATAGGTTGGGTTGCCGGGCACAAAGGTGGTGAAGGAGCCGAGTGTGTAACGACCCGTGCCGGCAGCGGCAAACGTGGCGCCAAAGCTCCCAGGCGCGGTCGCGGAGGAAAGCGATCCTCCGTCGTTGTAATCTTCGGTACCGGTCACGGCACCCGACGCGCTGTTCGTCATGAAACCGCCGGAGGCAAACGGAACGCCGGCAGATCCCGCGCCTAACAGGCCGGCTAAGGTAAAGGCCATGGTTCCGGTGGGAAGAGCGGCGCTGGTTTGAGAGTAAACGTCGCCGGATAGCGTCGCGGTGGTGTCCATTTCAATGAACTTCAAATGGGTCGCGTCAATTGCGACCGCGTCGAAGAGCATCCCACTGGGAAATGTGCTGGTGATGAGCGTGGTTGTCGGGTTCGTAGATGGGCCGAGGGCCAGGGTTCCTGTCACCGACTCGGCGTTGAAGTTCACCAGCGCAGCCTCGTTAATATCCTCGAGGCCGCTGCTGATGGTCCCTCCGGAAACGTTGAAGTTGCCGGCCGCAGCCCAGCTGCTAGTGCCGGAAGCTCCAGAAAGGCTGAACGCATATGCACCGGTGGGCGTTGGATTGGCTGCTTGCAAGTCGAGGGTTCCGCTACCGGTACCGAAACTGTCGAACTCCGTGATGAGCCCGTGAGAACTGTCGGTGAGGACGAAATCGAAGGTCAGGTTGGGAAATGTTACGCCGGGCGTGCCACTCGTGATGTTCGTTCCGATGACGGCTTCCCCACGGCCATCGGGCCCGACGCTGTAGGTGCTGTTGTTGTTGATCGATACACCCGCGACCGGCGCGCTGAACTGGCTGCTGGTTCCGTCGTTGATATCCAAAGTTCCGCCAGTGATACCGCCCTTCCCAGTACCGCCACTGCCGTTGGCCGTGAAGGTGCCGACCATGGCGTAAGGGGCTCCGTTAACGTCGGAGCCGGAGATGGAGAAAACATACGTACCATTCAGGTTGCTATTGCTGAAGCTGCCGCTGGGCGGGGCGACAGGAGTAGCAATGCTGGTGCCGTTGTTGGCACAAGCGGCTAAAAACAGAAGAGTGGAGAGTGCGACGAGCAGGACGATTCCGTTGCGGACTGACATAATTCCCCCTGGGAGAAAATCGGGCGTAGAGCTGACGCTGTTTTGTTTGAGGTTAGCACAAATGAATTCAGTTGCTTCAACCCGAACCAGCGGAATAAGTAGCGCGGGGCACAAGAAAAGTTTCAGGCAAGTACAAGACATACATATCTTTACATTCCCAGAGTGGCACTTGGCTGGGAGGTTTCCGCATCCAAGTACATTCCAATGATTAACTGGTTTGGATGCGGCGGAATTGTGGGAGGAGTTCGGGAATTCCGGTAGCATGGAGGGAGCGGCCATCGAGGAAATTGTCGGCGACGAACTTCGATCCGGGACCAGTTGCGGCGCAGGCAGGTTGCAGAGGTCCCTTCGGCTGCGCTCAAGGTGGGTCTTCGCGTCGCGACGGATGACAAGGGAGTGCGGCTGGCTCGGAGTGACAAAGATTGGGGAATTTCAGCATGACAAAGTTCGGGCGCGGCTCCGTTTGCATGCTGGTGTTGTGGATTTGCACGGCGGCTTGGGAGCCGGCTTTCGGGCAGGGGAATTCGACCGCCGCAGGACCGGACAATTCGAACGTGGCGCAACCGGCGGAGCAAGGACTGGTGATTGAGCCGGCCGAGTTGCCGCAGACGTATCCGCATGGGAACTATCAAGTGCAATTTCACGCGCGGGGAAACTACGTTCCGGTGCTGCAATGGAAGCTGCAGAGCGGCACTTTGCCGCCGGGCGTCAAGCTAGAGGACAATGGGCTGCTGCACGGGCAGGCGGAGCGGGCGGGAGAATTTCAGTTTGTGGTGTCGGTGCGGGATGGCGGCCAACCGCAACAGGCGGTGCAGCGCGGATATGTAATAAAGGTAGTGGAAGCGATCACGCTGGCGTGGAAGAATCCGCCGCATGTGGCGGGAAGCCGGATCGAGGGCAGCGTGGAGGTTTCGAACACGGCGGCGGACGACATGGATTTAACGTTTGATGTGAAGGCGATCGCGGATAACGGGCGCGCCACCGAGATTGGATATCAGCATTTTCCGCTGAAGCGGGGCACGATTGGAATGGCGTTGCCTTTTGGCGAGAGTTTGCCGCATGGAGCTTACCTGGTGAATGTGAACGTGGTGGGCGAAGTGGCGAGGAGAAATGCGATCTACCGGCAGATGTTGCAGACTCCGGCGCCGCTGCAAGTGACGGTGGGGCCTTAATTCGCCTTCGAATGTCCGGCTTCAGGCTTCGGGGTAAATGTAAGTACGATGGTCACGTTGACTTGAATTTGTGGTTTCTGAAAAACTAGCTGTTGCTTATGGAGCTGCTGCTCAATCTCGTGTGGTTGCTGCTGGCGCTGCCGGCTTACTGGCTGTGGCGACGAGGCGCGGAGGCGCGCGCGGCGCGCCGGATTACAGCTTTGCAGTTCCTGTTGGTGCTGGCCTGCGCGCTGGTGCTTCTTTTTCCGGTGATCTCGGCGACGGACGATCTGCACGCGATGCGCGCTGAGATGGAAGAATCCGCCACCAGCAAGCGTGCAGTGCGGCAGGCAGGCAGCGAAAGGCATTCGGCCTGGGTGAATCGGCTGCAAGGTCCACCGGCGCTGGCTGCGAATGCAGTGCGGCCGCCGACTGCGGAAGATAAGCTGCTTGAAGTTTGTGTTTTATGTTTGGCACCACTGGCACGACCGTGCGATTTGCATGCGGGGCGCGCACCTCCTGCCAGTTCCCTCCTCGGGTAGTTCGCCGAATCATCCTTGAATCATCGTTTGCTGATGCGCTGCCGGGAAGCAATTTCCGCAGCGGGCATTTCTCATCTTCAGGATCCTCTTTAGGAAATCCTTACGGAGAAGGTTCGATACTCCGTAGAGATATGCATTTCGCGATGGCGATGGTTCTTTTGGATTCCTAGACTACGGCGCCTGAATGCGGAGTGGTTTGTAAGCGCCATCACTCGGACCCGGAAAATTGGTGCGACGCAGGGGGGAAGACCGCGGGCTAAAGCCCCATCGGTCCGGACGCTTTTACGCAGCGCTAAAGCGCCGCTCTTCCACTGCATTACCTGTGGTCGAGATGTCGCCGGCGGTCGCGGTATTGGCGGCGGCGAGAGTGCTGCCAGCGGTGATGGCACTGCCGGGCGGAGGAATTGAAGGGAATTATTGATGCGAGGAAAACTGGAGCGAGGCTGTAGCGTGCTGGTGGCGCTGGGTGCTTTGGCGAGCATGGCTGGGGCGCAGGCGTCCGCTCCGGCAGCACCGCAAGCAAATCAATCCGCTCCGCAGGCGTGGACTTGGGAGCAGGTGAAGGAGCGGCTGGAGCTGAACAATCCCACATTGCTCGCCGGGAAATTGAATATCAGCGAACTGCAAGCGGATGAGATCACGGCGCATCTGCGCCCGAATCCGAGCCTGGGACTCCTCTCTGACCAGATTGATCCTTTTAATGTGGGGGTGGGGCACGGGCCATTTGCCTACCTGCTGCCCTCCGCGACGGTAAGTTATTTGATCGAGCGCAGAAATAAACGCGGGTTGCGCACGGAGAGCGCGAAGAAGGAAACAGCGATTGGAATTTCGCAGCAGGACGATCTGGAGCGCGGCCTGTTGTTCAATCTGCGCAGCGCGTTTGTGCAAACACTGCAGGCCAAGGCGGTGCTGCAGGTTTCGCAAGACAATCTGGCTTACTACGACCATGTGTTGAAAATCAGCAGCGACCGCTATCAGGCGGGCGATATTGCGCAGATCGATCTGGATCGATTGGAGCTGCAGCGGGTGCAATACGAATCTGACGTGCAGACCGCGATGGTGAATTTGCGGACGGCGAAAATCCAGATGCTGATGCTGTTAAACGACCGCACTCCCGTAGATCAGTGCGATCTGGTGGGCGTCTTTGATTTTAACGATCAGATCGATCCGCTGGATCTGTACCGGCAAATCGCGCTGGATAATCGTCCGGACTTGAAGGCGGCGGCACAGTCGGTGGATAAAGCGCAGACCGACTACAAACTGGCGGTGGCGAACGGATCGACCGATCCGACCGTGAGCTTCGACGTGGGGCGCAATCCTCCGATTGATCTTTATTTCGGCGTGGACGTGAATATTCCGCTGCGCATTTTTGACCGCAACCAGGGGAACAAGTTGCACACGAAGATCGATATCACTCGCCAGGAAAAGCTGAAAGATGCGGCGCAGGCGCAGGTGTTCAGCGATGTGGATTCGGCGTATGCCACGCTGGCCAGCAACCTGACCCTGCTACGGCCTTACAAGCAGAAATATCTGGCGCAGGCGGTGCGGGTGCGGGACACGATTTTATTTTCTTACCAGCACGGCGGGGCGTCGTTATTGGATTTTCTTAACGCCGAGAGCGACTACCGCAGCGTGCAGCTTAGTTATGTGAACCTGGTGGGTTCGTACTTGACCTCAGCGGCGCAGTTAAACCAGGCGGTGGGCAAAGAGGTTATGCAATGACGATGAGATGGATGGATTTGAGTTCGGCCTTCGCGGTCAGGCTCGGCGGCTTTGGTGGGAGCGACCGCGGAAAGCAGGTTCCGCGCCCGCGCTTCGCGCGTATTCGGAATGACAGACTTTTTCGGTTTGGGATCCGCTGTTGGGCGATGGTTGGGTTATTTACCTCGCTCCTTTTTGTTACGGGATGCAATGAGGGCAAGGCGGATCCGAAGGCGGAGGCTCCGCCTGCGGCAAACGTTCAGCCGGATATGGACGCGAATAATTTCAAGGCCGATCATCCGGAGCTGTTTCCGTTGGTGGCGGCGGTTGCATATAAAACAGCGCCCGCTCTTAACGTGACTGGCGTGGTGCAGCCCGATATCGCCCGCGCAGTGCCGGTGATTTCGCTGGCCGCCGGAAGAGTTGTGGAGGTGAGGGTGCGGCTGGGCGACCTGGTGAAAAAGGGACAGTTACTGATGAAGGTGCAGAGCAACGATGTTTCGGGAGCCTACCAGGGATACCGCAAGGCGGTGAACGATGAGTTGCTGGCGCGATTGAATCTGCAGCGGCAGAAGATTCTCTACGAAAAAGGTGCGGTCGCCAAGAGCGCTTTGGAACAGGCGGAAGATGTGGCGAAGAACGCGCAGGCCGATCTGGATGCCTCCCTTGCACAGTTGAAAATTCTTGGCGTGGATAAGGATCATCCCTCGGGAATTGTCGACATCCTGGCTCCGATCTCGGGGATTATTACCGATCAGCAGATTACAACCGCTTCGGGCGTGCAAGGGTTGGGATCGCCGAATCCATTCACGATTTCCGATCTTTCTTATGTGTGGATCATCTGCGACGTTTACGAAAATGATCTGGACGCGGTACGCGTGGGTGAGACTGCCGATATTCGGCTGAGCGGATATCCGAATCAGGTTTTGAAGGGACGGATCGATAACATCCTGCCGGTGCTTGATCCCACGATTCGCACCGCGAAGGTGCGCCTTGAAGTGCCGAATCCTGGAATGATGCGCGTGGGAATGTTTGTTACTGCGATCTTTTACGGGAAGCAGGCGGTGACGTATGCGGCAATTCCGGCGCCTGCCATTCTGCATTTGCATGATCGCGACTGGGTTTATGCGCCGCTTGGCGGCGGACACTTCAAACGCCAGGAAGTGGTCGCGGGAAACATGCTTCCCAACGGCATGCAAGCAGTTTCTTCAGGACTGAAGCCTGGAGATCAGGTGGTGGCGAATGCTCTGCAACTGCAAAACACGGTGGAGCAATAGATGATTCGCAGAGTCGTCGACTTCGCTCTGGGCAACCGTCTGCTGGTGCTGGGATTGGCTCTGGTGCTTTTTGCCGGGGGTATTGCTGCGTTCCGCGACCTTCCCATTGAAGCTTATCCCGATGTGGCGGACAACTACGTTGAAGTGATTACGCAATGGCCGGGAATTTCGGCGGAGCAAATCGAACAGCAGGTGACGATTCCGCTCGAGATCGTGATGGGCGGCATTCCGCACGTGGTTCACCTGCGATCGTTCTCGCTGTTCGGACTCTCCGACTTGAAACTGATCTTCGACGACGAATCCGAGAACGACTGGAATCGGGAACGGGTGCTGGAGAGGTTGAGCCAGGTCACGCTGCCGCCGGGCGTGGTCCCGCAGATGGGGACGGACTGGAGTCCGGTGGGTCAGATTTATTTTTTCACGCTGCACAGCACAAACCCGGCCTATGACGCGATGGAATTGAAGTCTGTGGAAGATTGGGTGGTTGAAAAGAGTTTCAAGTCCGTGCCGGACGTGGTGGATGTTTCCAGTTTCGGAGGGCCTACGCGCGAATATCAAGTACGGGTCGATCCGAACAAATTGATTGCATACGGGCTCAGCCTGGCGCAGATCGAACAGCAGCTCACAAATAACAATACCAACGCGGGCGGAAGTTTTATCCAGGAGGGTTTGCAGCAGATCAATGTGCGCGAAGTGGGATTGGTCGACCGGTCGCAAGACATTGCTGAGACGGTCCTTCTCACCAAGAACGGCACGCCGCTTCACGTGAGGGATGTTGCGGTGGTTTCGCAGGGGCCGAAGATTCGCTTGGGGCAGACTGCGAAAGCGATTCATCGCGAAGACGGAAAGATTATCGATGACGACGATGTGGTTTCCGGGATCGTTCTGCTGCGAAAAGGCGCCCCGGCGGACAGCGCGCTCAAAGGCATTCACGCTAAAGTGCAGGAGATGAACGATCACATTCTGCCTCCGGGCGTGAAGATCGTTCCGTTCCTCGACCGCAGCGATCTGGTTCACTTCACCAGTCACACGGTTCTGCACAATCTGACGGAAGGAATGATTCTGGTCTCGATCATTCTTTTCTTATTTCTCGGGAACATTCGCGGCGCCCTCATTGTTGCGGCGACCATTCCCTTCTCGTTATTGTTTGCATCGATCTGTCTGGACTTGAGGCATATTCCCGCGAACCTTCTGTCGTTGGGAGCGCTCGATTTCGGCATGGTGGTCGATGGCGCGGTTGTGATGGTGGAAAATATCGTCCGCCACCTGGGAATCAAGCACGGGAACGGTAAAACTCCCAATGAGAAAATCAGTGATGCATCGCACGAAGTACAGCGTCCGGTCTTCTATGCAATCGCCATCATCATTACTGCTTACTTGCCCATCTTCACGTTGCAGCGGGTAGAAGGCAGGTTGTTTCATCCCATGGCCTGGACTGTGGCGTTCGCCCTGCTCGGGGCCATGCTGTTCTCGATTGTGATTGCGCCGGTACTGGCGAGTTACGCCTTCCAAAAAGGAGCGAGCGAATGGCACAACCCGGTCTTGTCCTTTGTGATTGATCGCTACCGGGTCGCTGTGCGGTGGGCCATTCGGCATCGAGCGGTCACCATCGGCGTCGTCCTGGTCATGGTAGCTATCGGGAATTTCTTGGCATTCGGCGGCGCGATCGGGTCCGAATTTCTTCCTCATCTGGATGAAGGCGCGCTTTGGGTGCGGGGCACGCTCGCTCCCAGCACCGGCCCGGACGAAGGCATCCGTGTGATGAACCGGGCGCGCATTGTTCTTTGTTCCTTCCCGGAAGTTCCACAATGCTGGAGTCAAGTCGGGCGTCCGGATGACGGGACAGATACCACGGGATTTTTCAATACCGAATTTTTTGTCGACCTTAAGCCCAAAGAAGAATGGCGATCCGTATTTCATGAAAACAAGGACGAATTGATTGCGGCGATGAATCGCGAGTTGGAAAAGATTCCCGGCGCGGTGTGGGGATTCTCGCAGCCCATCGAAGACAACATGGAAGAGGCAGTGAGCGGAGTGAAAGGCGCGCTGGCCACCAAGATTTATGGCGATGATTTAAAGGTGCTGGAAACAAAGAGCGACGAGGTTATGAATGTTTTATCGAAAATAAAAGGTGTTGAGGATCTGGGGGTGTTCCGCGTTCTGGGTCAACCGAACTTGAATGTCACGGTGGACCGCGCGGCATGCGCTCGCCATCAGATCAACGTCGCGGATGTGCAGGATGCGGTCCTGACCGCCGTCGGTGGGAACGCGCTCACTCAGGTGCTTAAAGGCGAGGCACGGTACGACCTGACGCTACGTTACCTGCCGCAATACCGCAATACGAAGGAGGCGATCGAGAACATTCGATTGCTGTCGCCTACCGGAGAACGAGTATCGCTAGCGCAGTTATGCACGATCAGCGTAACGGACGGTGCCTCGGAGGTTTATCGCGAAGGCAACCAGCGTTATGTGGCGATCAAGTACAGCGTGCGTGGACGCGACCTGGGCAGCACTGTGGAAGAAGCCATTAAGAAGGTAAATGAGCAAGTTAAATTGCCAACGGGATACACCTTTCGTTGGGAAGGCGAATATCAAAGTCAGAAAAGAGCCAATGCGCGGCTGCTGATCGTGTTGCCGATCACGATTCTCATCATCTTTATTCTTCTTTATACGATGTTTAAGTCATTCAAATGGGCGCTTCTGATCATGGTGAATGTCGCGATAGCGCCGATTGGAGGTCTGCTGGCGCTTTGGTTCACCGGGACGAATTT
>Ga0182024_10009330_pt1 | contig 20323 bp, 21 predicted proteins | sample P32metaG_FD_120480 | JGI IMG/M metagenome (GOLD analysis project Ga0182024, IMG submission 120480) | Permafrost microbial communities from Stordalen Mire, Sweden - P3-2 metaG (Illumina Assembly) | ecosystem: Environmental > Terrestrial > Soil > Wetlands > Permafrost | place: Sweden: Stordalen... | reverse complement strand
CGTCCGGCGGCACGGGCAGCACCTCCACGCGCACCACGTCGCGGTCGGCCGTCCGTTTGCCATCCTCTTTCTCTCCCTTGCCGCGCGTGACGTGGTGCAGGCCCGCCTCACCGGACAGTAGCGCGAACGCCCCGGCCCCGCTCACCTGTAACACGATCACGTCTTCACGCGGGTCGCCGCCCTGGCGATCGTCGAGCACTTCCACTTCCAGCCCGCGCCGCTTCGCCAGCGCGACGTACATCCGCGCCAGCAGGGCCACGGCGTCGAGTCCGCCGCCCTGGGCGGAAACCAGCGTCAGAACGATAAAGGCGTCGCCGAGGTCGCGGCGGTTGCGGCACGAAACCAGAAACGCGACGTGCCGGGACTGCGCCTCCAGCGCCTCCAGCCGCTCCTCCACGGTGGACAAGTGCCGGTCGCCGACGCGCCGCCTCTGGAGCGCATCGACCTGTTCCCCGGCGGCTCGCGCCAGCCCGTCCAGCGCCGCGAACACGCCGTCGATGCGGTATACCTCGTCGTACAAGGCCTGGGCGGCGGCGCGGTCGTCCCACAGACCCGGCGCGGCGGCGCGGGCCAGCAGGTCCGACTTGCGCTGGGCCAGCGGGGCGGCGTCCTCGCGCAGCTTCGCCGCCAGCGCCGCCAGCCGGCCGGCCCGCTCCGCCACCGGCGCCGCCTCCCGTTCCGCGGCGTCCGGCGCACCGTCGTCGGCCGGCTCCGGCGCCGCCACTTCGACCTCCACGCGGCCGCGCCGGGCCGTCAGCCGCAGCACCGAACCGGGCGGCGCGTCGCCGGACGCGATGGCCCGCGCCACCGGCAGCAGCACCAGCCGTTCCACGGTGCGCTTGAGCGGCCGGGCGCCGTAGGCCGGCGAATAGCCTTCGCGCAACAGGATCGGCAGAACGGCCGGGTCCACGTCCACGACCAGCCGCCGCCGGGCGATGCCGCCGCGCTCCACCACACGGGCCAGCTCCCGGCGGGCGATTTTTTCCGCCGTCTCCTCCGACAGCGGCCGAAACATCACGATGCGGTCGATGCGGTTGAGGAACTCCGGTCGGAACGCCCGGGCCAACTCCCGAAGCGTCAGATTGGGGTCGGGCGGCGGCGCGGAGCGGCCAAAGCCGACGGGAGCGTCGGTGACGACGCGCGAGCCGACGTTGGAAGTGAGGATGATGATGCTGCGGCGGAAGTCGGCGGTGCGGCCGTTGGCGTCGGTGAGCCGGCCGGCGTCGAAGATTTGCAGACACAAATCGAAGACGTTGAGGTGCGACTTCTCGATCTCGTCCAGCAGCAGAACGACGAACGGCCGTTCGCGCACCACGGCGGTGAGCAGGCCGGCGGCGCCGCGCTGGCCGATGAGGCGTTCAAAGGCCTCGTAAGTGGCGTATTCGCTCATGTCGAAGCGGACCAGCCGGGCCGGGTCGCCGAACAGCAGTTCGGCCAGGGCGCGGGCCAGCTCGGTCTTGCCGACGCCGGTGGGGCCGACGAACAGCTGCACGCCGAACGGCTTGTTGGGGTCGTTCAGGCCGGCCTTAATGAGAGTCACCAGATCGACAACGGCGTCGATGGCCTCGGGCTGGCCCATGACGCGGGCCTCGAAGAAGGCGCGGACGGCGGCGCGGTCGAGCGGCACGGCGTCGTCGAGGAAGTCGGGCGGGACGCCGGTGGAGGTCGAGAGGGTTTCGATGATTTCGCGGTCGCCGAGCGGCCCCTTGCGGTCGGGGGCGCCCAGGACGCGGCGGAGCAGGCCGACGGATCGGCCCGGCTCGACGGCGCCGCCGGCGTAGAAGTCGGACAGTTCGACGAGGCGATCGAGCACGGCGTCGGAGGCGTCGGCGCCGGCCTCGGCGGCGACGGCCTGGAGGACGGCCCGCGTCTCCTCGGGTCCGGCCTCCGGCATCTGGACCGTATGGAAGAGACGGCGCAGCGAGCGCACGGCGCCGAGTCCCTTGCGGAACGCTTCGACGGTGCTCTCGCCGAGGACGAGAACGTCGCCGCGTTCGATGTGCGGCGCCAGGGCGGAGGCGACGTTCATGTCGCTCTTGCTGGTGACGCCGGTCGTTGCCAGCTCTTCAATGTTCGGAATGTAGAGCACCACGCGCCGCGGCCGGCGGATCGCCTGGACGAGATTGCGGACCTTGGTCTCCCATTCGCCGAGGTAGACGGTGCCGGCGAGGAAGTCGGCGGGCGGCACGCGGAGGACGTGCCACGGGCCGCCGGCCCGGGTGCGGAGGCGGTGGGTCAGTTCGTAGACGAGGGCGGTCTTGCCGCAGCCCGATTCGCCGACGAGGACGACGGCCCGCGAGCCTTCGCCGCTGAGCGCCTTCCACACGGCGTCGATGGACTCGTCGAGTTCGTAGGCGTGCGGCAGCCGGCCGGCCTCGGCTTCGAGGGTGAGCACCGTGCCGAAGGTTTTGAGCGTATCGAGATCGACGTCGTTTTCGATGCGTTCCTCCAGCCATCCGGCGAGCAGAGGGCAGGGGCCGCCGCGGAGCTTGCCCACGTTTTCGCGGGCGGCGCGGAGCACGGAAAATTTAGGTCGGGCGACCTCGGCGGGCCAGCCTTTGTGTTTGGTCAGGTGCCTGTCGATGCCGGCGGCGGCGGCGCCGCGCACGTCGGAATCGGAGTCCTCGGCGACGGCGGTGAGGAGGGCGGGCAGGACGGCGGTGGAGGCGTCGGCGAGGGCGCGGGCGGCTTCCTGGCGGACGCGCCAGGCGCCGTCGCGGCCGAGGCGTTCGACGAGACCGAGTTCGAGGGTGGGCCGCACGGCCGCGGCGGCGACGGCGGCCTGGCGCACGGCGTCGTCGTGGTCGGCGAGGAGCTTGCGAACCGCCCCGTCGAACGGCTGCCAGGGCGAGCGTTTGGCGGCCTCGGCGAGGGCCAGGCGGACGGCGGACTCGGGGTCGTCGGCCAGGCCGGCGAGGGCGGCGTGTACTTCCGCTTCCGTCCGCTCGCCGCCGAGGACGACGGCGATGCGTCGTAGGGGGGCGTCGTCGGAGAGGGCGAAATCCAGCAGCGTCCGCGCGGAGGGGGCGCTGGCCCGGAGCGCCTGGAGGAGGTTGCGAAAGGCGGCTTCGTCGCCGGAGCGGGCGTTTTCGACGAGTTGTTGCAGCTGCGGGTTCACGATGGGGATACTCGCCTGGGGACGCGGGGGCGGTTCACTCAGGGATATGTTACCCGCGTCAGCGACCCGTCGCCATCCGAGCGGCTACAGCGCTACAGCCAAACCGATCTCACCAGGCGCGGCCCGTAGCCAGTTGCCGGCGTTTTCCCTCTACTGACTACAGGCTACCGAATACCGACTACTCTCCGACGCCATGATCTGTCCGGTCTGCACGCACAACAACCTGCCGGGCGCCGAGCAGTGCGCCAACTGCCTGCTCGACCTGACGCAGCTCGACCAGCCGACGGCCCAAGACCGCGTCGAACGCAGTCTGCTGGAGGACCGCGTCGGCGCGCTCAAGCCGCGGCCGGCGGTGACGCTGCCGCCGACGGCGACGGTGGGCGAGGCCATCCGCACCATGCTGGATCGCAACGTCGGGGCGCTGCTGGTCGTGGACGACGCGGGCAAATTGCTGGGCATCTTCAGCGAACGCGACCTGCTGACCAAGGCGGCCTCCGACCCCGATTACGCCGCCCGGCCGGTGCGCGCGTTCATGACGGCCGACCCGGAGACGGTGCGGCTGACCGACCCGCTGGCGTTCGTGCTGCACAAGATGGACGGCGGCGGCTATCGGCATCTGCCGGTGGTGCAGGACGGCCGCGTGCTGGGGATGCTGTCGGTGCGCGACATGCTGCGGCACATCACGCGGCTGTGCAAGGGGTGACGGCCATGACGGAGGCGGAGTGGCTGGCGTGCGATGATCTTGAGCCGATGTTGACGTTTCTCCTTCACGGCAAGGCGAGTGACAAGAAGCTGCGCTTATTCCCTTGTGCTTGTTGTAGGCGAATCTGGCATTTACTTCACGATGACCGCAGCAAGAAAGCGGTCGAGGCGTCGGAGCGGTATGTGGACGGAACGGCCAGTTTAAGCGAATTGCTGCGGGCCTACCGCGAAAGTACCGAGGTAAGGGGAAATGCTGCAAAGAGCGCCACTCTGGCTGCGGACGCCGCATCCAGTGCTGATTACACGGTCGCATCGGCAGCTAGTGCCGCCGCCTGGGCAGCCGTAGATGAAGAAGGTCTTGTAAAGGAAATAATAGAGAAGGAGCTGGGGTCTGGAGGTGAGCAGCGGTCCTGGGACGCTTGGAGGCAGCTTGCGAAGGCCGTAGTGGCGAAGGAGCAAGCGTCTATTTTTCGGGACATCTTCGGTGACCCCTTCCGTCCCACTTTAGTCAAACCGTCATGGCTCGCCTGGAACGACGGCACGATTCGCAAAATGGCCCAGGTCATCTACGACGCCCGCGCCTTCGACCGCCTGCCGCTGCTGGCCGACGCCCTCGAAGACGCCGGCTGCACCGACGCCGACGTCCTGAACCACTGCCGCACGCCCGGCGAGCACGTCCGCGGCTGCTGGGTGGTCGATCTGCTGCTCGGAAAGTCGTGACCGGCCCGCCTGATCGTGGTAGAATCTTGCAAGGAGGTGAATCATGCGAACGATTCTGGTGCAGGGCAAGGCCGGGGCGGATGGGGTGCTTCACCTAAGCATCCCGCTGGGGACGCCGGATTTGGAGTATGAGGTGATGGTCAACCTGCAGCCGCGCCTGCCGGACGACTGGCCGCCTGGGTACTTCGAGGAAACGGCGGGTGGCATAACGGATGAGACGTTCGTGCGCCCCCCCCAATGTATGCGTTGCTTGGACAAGGGACAGAAGGATTCCTGATGCAGTATTTGTTGGACACCAACGTCTGCATCGAATACCTCCGGCGCCGGAACGCACTCTTGATTCGGCGCATACACGCCCGTCTCACTACCGACGTATGTCTCTGTTCAGTGGTCAAGGCCGAACTGATCGGCGGCGCCCTCCGTAGTCGCCGCCCAACGGTCGATCGCGCGAAGCTCGACGCCTTCGTGCGGCCGTACCTGAGCCTGCCCTTCAACGACGACGCGGCGGAGGTATTCGCTCGCATCCGTTTTCACCTGGAATCCCTCGGCATGACCATCGGCCCCTATGACCTTGAGATCGCGTCCATCGCCCTGCATCACGGACTTACCCTGGTGACGCATAACGTCGCCGAGTTCGGTCGCGTGCCGGGCTTGGCCGTCGAAGATTGGGAAGTGCCGTAGCCGCCGCCACACGCCCGACCTTACGCCCCATGCGCGCGACTGAGAACGGCCACCACGACGCGCCCCGCCCCGGCCGCGCGCAAGGCGCGGGCCGCCTCCGAAGCGGTGGCGCCGGTGGTCATCACGTCATCAACCAGCAGTATCGTGGGGACGGAGACGGGTAGTTTCGCCGCGGCGAACGCGCCGCGGACGTTGTCGCGCCGGCCGGCGAGGGTCTGCTTCGGCTGAATCGGCGTCGCCCGGATTCGACGCAGCCAGGCGGGCCGAACCGGTAGACGCAACCGCGCCGCCAGGCCGTGGGCCAGCGCCTCACTCTGGTTGTAGCCGCGACGCCAGCGCCGCCGCCAGTGGAGCGGCACCGGAACCAGGGCCTCGGCCCCGAGGGCGCGCAGGGACGGGCCGGCGTGGTCGGCCCACAGCTCGCCCAGCAATTCGGCCAATCCCTCCCCCGAATGGTGTTTGATGCGCAGCACCGCCTCGCGCAGCGGGCCGTCGTAGGGGCCGAGGCGCACGGCGGCGGCGAACGGCAACGTCTCATCGCGGCAGTGCGTACAGCGGCCGTCGATCACGGCATACGGGCCGACCGTGGCGGCGCAGCGCGGACAAGCGGGAGACGGATCGGCGACGAACGCGGAGCGGCAGGCGTCGCAGAACGGCCCGTCATCGGGGATCGAGCGGCCGCAGAAGTGGCATAACGCCGGGTAGAGCAGGTGCAACAGGCCGCGACCGAGTTCGCGGCCGGTTTCGGCGCAGCGGGTGAGCCAGGAAGGCGACATGGGCGTTAGTGTGCGGCCGGCCGACCGGGATTGCAAGCGGATTCAGGCGAGCGGGGGGCGTCAGCCCCCTGATTTAGAATCAATCCTATGCTAATGTCTTGAAATCAGGGGGCTTACGCCCCCCGCTCGCCTAAGACGGTTCAGACCGCGACGGCCCCGGCCGCTTGGCATCCTCCTTCGCAGCCCTGAAAAAGGCGAAATCCATACGCCAGCATCACCAGGCAGGCGTGATGGTGGAAGCCGCGCCACGACCGCCCCTCGAAATGATCCAATCCCAGTTCCTTCATCAACACGGTGTCCGCCTCCGCGGCGGCCCGGCGGGCGTCGCCGGCCCACGACGCGGCGGCGCCGACGACGTTGCCCACCCGCACCCGGCCGCGCTCCGCCGGCCACAGCGTTTCACCGTCCGCCGGCTCCACGTCGGCGGACGCCTCCAGCAGATACGTCAGGCCGCGCGACGCCAAGGCCTCGCGGAACTCGCGATCCGCCCCGAAGCCGGCGCCGCCCGTCACCAACCGGGCCGGCCAGCCCTCCGACCGCGCCTCGTCCAGCAACTCCAGGGCGATGGCGCCCTTGCTCCGGCCGTCGCGGCGCTCCGGCGGCACGCCGGCGGCGTCCAGCCGGTGGGAGTGCGTCAGCCAGCCGCGCGGCAGGTACAGCCGTAAACTCAGCGGGCAGCAGCCGGCCGAACCGGCGTGGTGCAGCGCCACGGCGATTTGGCAGTTGGTCTTGCGGCCCAGGGCGCCGCTGTACTGCCGCTGGACGCCGACCGAGCAGCGGCCCTGTTTGACGAACGCCAGGTCGTCCAGCACGAACACGCCGTCCGGCTCGGCGTGGCGGCCGGCCAGCAGGGCACGGTGCCGCCGCCAAATCCTCTGCTCGTCCCAGGGGCTTTGGTTGACGAAGTTTTGCAGCGCCTGGGCTGCGTCGTCCACCGACAGGTCCGGCGGCAGCGCCACGCGCCGGGCGAGGCCGCCGATGGTTTTACGGCCGCCTTCCTGCAACAACCCTTGCAGGTAAACGGCGGCCCAGCGCGCCTGGTCCCGACGGCGGAAGTCGTCGCGGAACAGCGAGGTATAGTCGTCGAGATCTTGCAGCCAGCCGGCGTCGTGTTCGACCATGACTCTTCGGCCCCCTGGCGTGGTGTCCCGTCTCCAAAAGCGTCCGCCGACCGTCTCACGTTGCGACGGCGGCGACGTGCGGCCGGTCGGCGGCCGATCCATCGTGCAGCACCCGACGCAGTTCGCGCCACAGGTCGAGTTCCAGGTCGATGAACGGCGACCGCAAACCGCCGTGGCGCAGCACCACGTGGTAGGCGGCCGAGGTCAGTTCCGCCAGCTTCTCTTCCGAAACCGCGGCAGTAGCGTTTCGAGACATGAGGTCGTTCTCCTTTTTGAGGCGAAGGTTCGTCTCAGTCGTTGTTGACCATGTTTATCATGTTAGTAATTATCGTCAGGAACGCGGTGCTGTCCAGACGAAAAAAGCACGAAGTAATGTTTTCGCCGCTCATCGAGCGGGTCATAGAAATGAGCAGAGCCGCGACCGTAAGGGGGGGCGGGGGAAGGTTCAAGCACCTTCCCCGCCCCCCTTACGGTCGCGGCTCCGATAAAATTCTTTCCGGCTCCTCTTACCAGCCCAGTGCCTTGCGCAGGTCGTCGAAACCGCCCTGGAAGGCCGCGTCCGGCGACGGGAACGAGGCGCCGCCGTCGAGGCGCTTGCCGTTGTTGGTCTGCGACACCTTGCAGCCATACTTGCCGGTATTCGGCGCGAGGACCAGGAGGTACTGCGGCTGGCCGGCCAAATAGACCACCTGCGATTGGCCGTTCTTACTGGTCCGCGACTCGCCGCCGTGTTGCGTCAGCCAATCCGGGGTAGTCATCTCCGTTATCTCCTTTGATTTTCGACACGCAATTATTCCGGTAGCGGTCGGCCCTTCGTCTCCGGGGCGAACGGCAGCGCCAACAGCCCGAACACGAAGACGGTACACATGACGACGCCGGCGTAGCGGAGCGGCAGCGCCTTGTCGCCGCCGCCGAAGCCGGCCAGCCAGCTCGTCAACGTGCCCTGGAACAGCACACCGACCGCCACGACGTAACGGCCGACGTTGTAGCAGAACGACGTGCCGGTGCTGCGCAGTCGCGTCGGGAACAGCTCCGGGAAGTAGATGGCGTAGCCGCCGAACAACGACAGCTGCCAGAAGCCCATGATGGGGATCATCCAGTAAATGTCCATGATGCCGCGCAGATACCAGAACGTGCCGGCCGTGGCCAGGATGGCGAAGAAGAAGCAGACGGCGAAGGCCGGCCGGCGGCCCACATAGTAGGTGAGGACGCTGAAAAAGTAGACGCCGAGGACGCTGCCGCCGTTCTGCACCAGCGACGCGACGCCCTTCCAGTACGTCACGTCGCCCTCCGACATTCCCTGGGCGGTAAGGATTTTGCCGATGAGGTCGTAGCTGAAGAAGCCGATGGCCCAGAGGCCGATGGCGCCGGAACAGGCCAGGACGAAGCCGACCAGGGCGTTGCGCCGCCAGCGCGGGTCGGAGAAGAGTTCGGCCATGCTGCCGCGCCGAACGGGGGCGCCGCCTTCGGCGAGATGTTTCCAGCGTTCCGGCTCCTTGAGTCGGCCACGGATTAAAAGTGCCAGCAGGGCCGGCACTGTGCCGACGACGAACATGAGTTGCCACGGGGCGCCGACGTGGGCGAGCCGGCCGGTCTGGGCCAGGTAGCCGAGACCCATGCTGACCAAGGCGGCGGAGACGTTGCCGATCGCCGAAAGCGCCTGTAACAGGGCCAGGGCGAACGGCCGGGCGCGATCCGGCATGACTTCGGCCACCAGCGCGACGCCGACGGCGAACTCGCCGCCGACGCCCATACCGGTGAGGAAGCGGTACAGCGAAAAGTCCCAGACGCTGACGGAAAAGGCCGTCAGGCCGGTGCAGACCGAGTAGATGAGGATGGTCCACATCATGACGCGGGCGCGGCCGATGCGGTCGCCGAGGATGCCGAAGATGAGGCCGCCGGTGGCCCAGCCGGCGATGAAGATGGCCGTGACCATTCCGGCGTAGAAGTCCTCCGGCCAGGCGGCGGGAAGCAGCGCCTTCATGGCGTCCGGCCGCGCCAGGATGAAGAGCTGCTGGTCCATGCAGTCGAACAGCCAGCCGAGCGCGGCCACGAACAACACGAACCAGTGGTACGACGTGAGGAGCCGATACCACGGGAGTAGGCGGCCGTCCGCGCCGGGAAGGTCGGTGGGTTCCTTGTCGGACAGGGTCTTGGTGGGAAAGGCGTCGTGCATGGCGTCTCGGCGGGGGAAGGAACCACGGCGATGGGTTAGGTATACCCGCGTCGGCGGGCGGACGCCAGCGTTTCCGCAAGATTATACGTCTACGCCGCGCAGCTCCCGCAGCTTGGCCCCCGGGTCCGCCGCCCGCATCAGCGTCTCGCCGACCAGCACGGCCCGGACGCCGGCCGCCCGCAACCGTTCCACGTCGGCCCGCGTGCGGATTCCGCTCTCGCTGACCAGGCAAACGTCGGCCGGCATCTTTTCCGCCAAGTCCAGCGTGTGCTCCAGCCGGGTGACAAAGGTGCGCAGGTCGCGGTTGTTGACGCCGACTAGCCGGGCGCCGGCGTCGAGCACGCGCGGCAGGTTCTCGTGATCGTACAGTTCCACCAGCGTTTGCAACCCCAGCTGGCGGGCCTCGCGCAGCAGCCGGGACAGCGTGGCGTCGTCCAGGACTTCGGCGATGAGTAGCACGGCGTCGGCCCCCGCGGCCCGCGCTTCCAGGAGTTGTATGCGATCCAGAATGAAGTCTTTCCGCAATATCGGCAGAGCGACGGCCGCGCGCACGGATTCCAGGTCGGCGAGGCTGCCCTGGAAGAACGGCCCGTCGGTGAGGACGCTGACGCAGGCGGCGCCGTGTTCTTGGTAGAGGCGGGCGACGGCGGCGGGGTCGAAGTCGGCCTTCATCACGCCGGCCGACGGCGACGCCTTCTTGACCTCGGCGATGACCCGCACGGACGGCCCGCGTTCCAGGGCGGCGCGGAAGTCGCGCGGCGGCGGGGCGGCGGCGGCGCGGCGTTCCAGGTCCGCCGGGGGCGTGCAAGCCCGTGCGATTTCCTGCCGTTTGGCGGCGATGATGAGGTCGAGGATGGTGCTCACGAAATAACGCTCCGGCCCACTGTCCGACGGCCCCGCGCCGCCCGTCGGGGGTTGTTCTATCCGGCGGCGGCGGCCGGCGGTAGGATACCACAGGCGATTCATCGGGGCAGGACGGGCGAAATGCGGAACGACGACCGGCTCTCCGAACAGCCCGCGGTCCCGCGGGGCGACGACCGGCTCTCCGACCGGCCCGCCCCTCAGCCGGCCGGACCAGGCGCGTTTGCCGACATCGATGTGTCTCTGCCCCCTGTGACGATCCGGGTAGTCGCTTTTGTCTTTTTCGTCTACGCCTTCTGGCCGTTCGTCACGATGCAGTTGCTCACCGCGGCCGGCTTCGGCCCCGGCCCGACCGCCGCGCCGCCGACCGCCGAACAGACGCTGACGCTGGAGCGCGTGTCTCTGTTGGCGAACGGCCTGGCGTTCCCCTTGCAGCTGGCGTCGCTGGGGCTGCTGCCGCGGCTGACCGGCGTGCGTCCGTGGCAGATCGGCCTGACGTTTCGGCGGCTCGGTTGGAACTGCCTGGGGGGCGCCACCGGCTGGTTGGTGCTGACGCCGGCCTGTTTCGCCGCGAACTACGCCTTGGTGTCCCTTTACGGCCCGGAGGCCGCCGGCAACGTCAAGGAACATCCGTTCGTGCAAATGGCGCAACAAGGGTTGACTCCGGCGGAGTGGTTTCTGCTCGTCTTCACGGCGACGGTTTCGGCGCCGGCGATGGAGGAATTGCTGTTCCGCGGCGCCCTGCTGTCGTGGCTGGAGCGGCGGCCCTGGGCGTCGCACATCGCCATGATGCTGGCGTTTGTTTTGTCGCTGCCGATGAAGGGAAACGAGGCAGCGGTCTGGCGGCAAGGAGGATGGCCATTGGCGTTGCACCTCGCGCCGGTCCTGTTCGTGCTGACGTTGATCGTGGTTTATCTAGCGGTCTGCCAGTTGAGTCGCGGTCCCACGGTGCCGGCGATCTTCGCCGCGTCGGGGCTGTTCGCGGCGGTGCATTCCTTCGCGTGGCCGTCGCCGGTGGCGCTGTTCGTGTTGGCGCTGGGCCTCGGGTGGCTGGCGTACCGAACGCGCAGCCTCGCCGGGCCGGTCGTGCTGCACGGCTTGTTTAACGCGGTGAGTTGCGCGCTGCTGTTCTGGCAATAGCGAACCCCAGGCTCCCTGACGCATGAGACCCCGGTAAGTCCGACGTTCCGAATGTGGTGGCTTTTTGGTTGACAGGCGGCAGAACCAAGTTACCATACGTTCCAGGCAGCCGGCCAGTATACAGTAGAGACCGGAGTAGTGCGACGTGGGCGCACGGCCCGCTGGGTGGTTCGTGGCGACCGTCACGATAAGCGGCGAGAACCGGCCGCCTGTCCCGGTTATTAGCAGGCCGAGAAATTGTCGAAAATGGATGCGATGGGATAGGTTGAGTCTGAAAAGGGCGAGCCGTGTTTCAATGATAGGCTGGGAGGCCTCGTTGTGTTTGAGGGTGCTTCGCTGTCTAATCCGTGGTTCGGCGTAGGTGCTTAGACGCGAGTATCGGCTGCCGGAGCGGAGAGGAACTTTTGTTTCACTATACAAATGACAAGAGCTACAAGGCCATCAGTTCGCAGGCAGTGTGGCTCTTCAGAGCGTCGAAGCCGCCCTGCGATCACCCGAAAGCCGCGTACTTCTCGACATTACCTCCTGGCACGAAGAACCTCAGCAAGCGACTGTTCGTCCGTGGGTGCGCTGAGAAGACGAAGTTCGTCTTTAGCTTTTCGGGAGGGGAAGACCTGCCTCGATTGCGGGGCGGTAGAGGGGATCACGTTCATTACAGCGAGGAAGACTACCCGGTGGTGAAGGAGAGGCAGGGACCTCCCGGCGAAACGGACAAGGTAGAGGAGGAACTAGGGTGATTGGTGGAAACGATGTCGTGTTCCCGGCTGTCGGCGACTCAGCCGTTCTGGAAGCCTGCGCTCGGATCGTCGGGCGACACTGGCCCGATATCCGATTTGAAGACGCCATCACGGGGGATAAATACCAACGGCTTGGCGACATCCCCCTTGGGAGGGTGCGGGAACTCCTTGCTTACCCCAACGCCGATGCCGAGGCCGCTTGGGACGCCGACAGGCCCGACTCCCCCGAAAACTCGATGCTCTATCTGATCGTCCGACCTGAAGACGTCACCGTCGTTCTTGACAATCCGGACACCGCAGAGATGCGATCCATTCTCTACGCCATCCATGATTTACTGTGGACGGACATTCTCAACACGTACGCGAGGGCGGCATGACCCCCGAATCCCCGGCCATCTTAGAGCGCCTCCTCCGCGACAACGACCTCGGGTGGATGATCGATATGTACGCGCCTCGCGAGCACGCCGTCCCCTTCCTGCTCGAACAACTCGCTAGGTTGACAGTCGAATTCCGAAGACGGTTCCGGTACGAATTGTCGTTCGCTCCCGAAACTCTCAGGGCCGAGGCCGAGCGCAATCCGCATACTATCCGCGCTTTCCTACAAGCGCTCGGAGTCAGCGGAAACCCGGACATGCTGCTGATGGTCTGGCGGATTCTCCAAGGACTGAGCATCCGGGAAGTGGTGATGAACTACCGCGAGCAAGAGGCCTTCAGCCTCGGCGTGACACTGGGCCGCCGGGGAGAGGAGCAGGACGAACTGGAGACGTACTACACCAATGACATCAACGACGCCGCTCTCCTCCGGAACTTCGGGATCACGACCGTGGACAGACGGCCATTGTTTGATGGGTTCTTTCCCCTGCGGAGAAGATAACGGCAAAGGACTCAGGCCAGCCTCTTCACTATAACGACCGAGTGGACATCGGGCCGAACCAGGTGCTGTAGCCAACCTCAGCCCATGACGCGATTCCAGCGCATTCAGCCCGGCCGCTGCCCTAGCAGGCCGCGGTTGAGCTTGGTCGTTCGGCGACGCGGGAACCGAGGGAGAAGACCAGGCGCCGGCGGTCTTCGCCGCATCGGCGCTGTTCGCCGCGGTGCATTCCTTCGCGTGGCTGTCGCCGGTGGCGCTGTTCGTGTTGGCGCTGGGCCTCGGCTGGCTGGCGTACCGAATGCGAAGCCTTGCGGGGCCGATCGTGCTGCATGGCCTGTTTAACGCGGTGAGCTGCGCGCCGCTGTTCTGGAAATAGCGGCTCCGAGGCTCCTTTAAGGAGGGGGCCGCAGTAGGTCAGACGTTCCGTTCGACGAGAGGTGGGGAGGGCAACGGGTTGTGGGAGAGCGCATCGAATGTTACTCTGTTTGTGTAGCTCCAAGACAGGGAGGAAGGCAATGAGTACCATTGAGGAAATCACCAGCGCCATCACCCAACTGCCGCCCGAACAGGTGGCTCAGGTTCGCGCTTGGCTGGCTGAATACGACGAGCGCCAGTGGGACGAGCAGATCGAGCGGGACGAGGGCGCCGGTCGATTGGACGCCTTGGCCGAACGGGCGCTGGCGGAATATCGGGCGGGACGGACGCGGCCCTTGTGAACCACCACACGACCGCGGACTTCTGGGAATGCTATGCGCGTCTGCCGGAGGCGGTGCGGCGGCTGGCCGACGGCAACTACGAACTGCTACGCGCGGACCCGCATCATCCGTCACTGCACTTCAAGCGCGTGGGACGGCTGTGGTCGGTCCGTGTAGGGATCGGCTATCGGGCTCTGGCGGTAGAGGGTGACGACGGCCCCGTCTGGTTCTGGATCGGATCTCACGCCGAGTACGACCGAATTATCCGAGGGGCGTGAGGCTCGGCATTGTGGTACGATGCCGGAATGAAATCCCGCGAGTTCGTGCAGGTCGATCCGGCCGGGCTGCGCCTGCCGAGTTCTCGCCGAGACGGCGCCGATCCACTCAAATTGCACCGCCAAGTCGCCCGGCACGGCCTGTCGATCGACGGGATGCCGCCGCCGGAAGTCAAGCGCGGAAGCGATGGGGAACTGGTCCTCTTCGACGGGGTGACCCGAGCGACGCGAGTGGCCAAGTACTTGCCGGGCGCCCGAATCATCGTCGAGGTGACCGGCGAGTTGCGCGGCCCGGTCGGTGGGCTGCCCACGGTGGGAGAAAAGATATGACAACCGCGGAGCAAACGCGCGTCGAACTTCTGGCCGCCCTGACGCAACTCGGCCGCATCCGGCCGGAATGGCGGATGGGGCAGACGATGGCCAACCTGGCGATGACGGCGGGACGGCTTGACGCCGGCGGGGTGTGGGACTTGGAGGACGAGGAGGCGTTGGCGGCGGCGCGAACACTGATCGAGCAGCACGCCGGAATCGCAGCCGATGTCGCCTGACCGGGGCCGGTGCGGCGGCTGTGGTCGGTGCGAGTAGGGATCGGCTATCGGGCGGGACTTTCTCACGAGGGGCGCGACGGCGCGGACAGTTCGGCGCCGCGATGCTTGGGGTGCGGCGTCACCGTAAGTCCTTGAGGGTCATCGGCTTGCCAGCGCCGAACTTTCGGCGCTCGGCCGCGGCAAACTGTCCGCCCTTGTTCACCGCTTTGTTCACTAACTTTGAGAAAGTCCCCTATCGGGCTTTACCTATTTAGTCGGCTCGCTTTGCCAGGCGTTCGAGCGACGCGTTCGCTTCGTTCGTCACGTCGGCTTCCGGGGCGCCCTTGGCGAGCGCCTCCAACAGGCGCCGCGCCTCCGGCGTGCCGGCCGACTCCAGCGTTTCCAGGGCGCGCAGCGTTTGCAAGCGTTGTGCGGTAGGGCGGCGCCATCGATCCGCCTGCCTTTTCGCGAGGCCTTCGAGCCGCCATCGGGCCTCCGCAGAAGGAGCCCCTTCGAGTGCCTTCCGGTAGAAGCTCGGCGCGACTTCTCCCATCTTTTCCAACTCCTTATTGGCGTCTTCGCGCACATCGAAGTCGTCGCTGTCGAGGTCGGCGATGAGGCGGGCGACGCGCTTCCCCTCCACGGGGGGGACGGGATGCAGCCGCGCCTTCAGGTAGGCGACCGCATCCCCGGCGGACCCGGCCAACTTCCGCACCGCGCGATAGGCTTTGGCCGCGTCGCCGCCGGCCAGGTCGGACCAACAGGCGTCCAGGTCGGCGGCCGCGAGCGGCTTGCCCCACGTTTCTTTCTCGCGGAGCCTGCCGGTCAGGTCCCAGACCAGGGCGGTCGTGTCGCTGTTGCCGGCGATCGACGTCTTGCCGTCGGCGGAGAAGGTGAACGTCGTGACCTCGCCTTGAGGGGCGACGAAGCGATGGCGTTCGCGCAGCGTGGCCGTCTCCGTGAGATGAACGACGCGGCGCCCGCTGTCGAGCCAGGCAAACGATCTGCCGTCGGGCGCGAAGGCCAGGAGACCCCAAGCGGCGGGGCCGTCGGTCAGCCCGTTCGACCGGACGAGTGGCCGACCCGTGGCGAGGTCGTACAGGGCTAGGGAGTTGTTGCCGCCGAAAACGATGTACCGACCGTTCGGCGAAACCGCCGCCTCATAGCCGGCGTCGGCCCCGTTTTGCGGCCCGCCTTCGTCCCGTTCCGTCATGGCGAACGGCCGCAGCGGCCGACCCGTGCCCACGTCCCACTGTCGCACCACGTTGCCCCAGCAGGTCCAGGCGACCACGGTGCGGCCGTCGGGCGTAAACGCGGCGCCGAGGAATTGCGAGTGCTCGTCCGTCAAGTCGAAGCGTCGCAGTTCTTTGCCCGTTTCCCCATCGAGTAAGATCATGATCGAATGCGAATTGGACGGTTTCACCGCCGCCGTCTTACCGTCCGGCGCGAGCGCCAGCACCTCCATGTCCATCCGATGGGATTCCCAGGTGAACCCGGGCCGCCATTCGGAGCGGCGCGTTTCCTTTCCGCCGAGTAGTTCCCATTTCCGAAACGCCTGCGACTGCCAGTCCTCGCCCCACTCCAGGAAAAAGAGCGAGCGCCCATCGGCCGCCGTCTTGACGACGGCGCCGCGACCGGCGGGTGCGACAAAGCGATGCTCCGAACGGTCAAGCTCGCGCCCGGTCGCGGCGTCCCAGAGGACGATTTGCTCCGCGCAAGCAGTCGCGACGGTTCGCCCGTCGGCGGTCACGGCCGTTGCCACGATGTTCTCCTGGTGGCCGAGGCGGGGCCAGCGCTCCTTGCCCGTCTTCAGGTCGAACAGGCGAATGGCGACGTCGCTGGTAAGGGCCAAGGTTTTGCCGTCCTGGGAAACGACCAGCGCCCGATAATGGGAAGGCCCGAACTTGAGCGCGAACCGCCCCACTTCTTCGCCGGCGGCCGGATCCCAGACGCCCACCCTGCCGTCCGGGCCGATGGTGACGAGGGCTTTGTCCTCCCCGGCGAAAGCCACGAACGAAAAGTCGGGCCAACTGACCCCGCTCCGATCCATCTCCTTCGCCGCCTCCACGAGGAACTGGTGCCTTTCCTTGCCCGTCGCAAGGTCCCAGATGCGGACGCGCCGATCGCCCTCCCGGTCCTGGAAGACGGACGCCAACAAACTGCCGTCGTGGGAAAGGGCGGTCCACCCGGCGTCGAGCTTGAGTTCGGAGGAGGCGAGACCGGGCCGTAGTTTGCCCGTGTCCGCGTCCAGGATGCAAGGCTTGTTGTCGCGGAAACTGGCAACGATCGGAGTTTTTCCGTCCGCCCAACCGAGCAGGGAGGAACTCAATTGCCAGTGGCCGTTCCACCACCAGTTGTTCCGGGAACTGATCGTCCATGAACTCAGTCGCCGTCCCGTCGTCGCGTCCCAGACCTCAAAGCACTCATCGCCGGGCTGAGCGCTTTTCGGATCGGTTTTATCGGATTGGCCCAAATAGCCGCCCAACGCGGCGAGCCGCTTCCCGTCCGGGGAGAACCGGGCGGAGCAATACCACATCCCCTTGCCGCCGAATGAGCGCACCTCTTTGCCGGTCTCCGTCTCGCAAATCCGGATCGCATCGTTCCCGAGGAGAGCGAGCCATTTGCCGTCGGGAGCGAGCGCGAATCGGTCCCGCGTTCTGTTGGCGGACATGAGCCTGGGGAAGTCGGGCGCCGCGCCGGCCCCGTCACCGGGAAATTGGCGGAGCGGCTTGCCCGTGGCGGCGTCCCAGGTGCGCACGCCGTCCGCCCCGCCCGAAACGAGGGTCTTGCCGTCCGGCGTGAAGTCGAGATTGGCGATATGGCCGCCGCAGCGCAAGCGTGTCGTGCCCAGCCGGGACACCGCCTCGTCCGGGAGCGGGTCGCCCTGCGCGTCGAGTCGGGGCGTCGGCTCTTCCGCGGGCGCATTCCGCGTTTCCGCCCCCACGGCCAAGGCGCCGACCGTCAGCAGTGCGGCTACGCCTGTGTTCAGCCAGTTCGGGAACATGGCTTTAGCATCCTTTCCGCCCGGAGATGTGCCACAAACCAAAACGCTTCCGCGAAGCGTCGCTAGTCGGCGAACGGCAGCGCCGACACCACCGCCGGCCGCCGCGCCCCTTCCGCCTCCACCTCGACGGCCGTGCCCGGCTCCTGGCTGCCGCGACGGATGTAGGCGAGGGCGATTGCCCCAAATCGCGGCGACTGGACGCATGATGTGACGCGGCCGACCTCCTTGTCGTCGCGGTAGACGAGGCTGCCGTTCGGCGCCGGGCCGCCGGTCAGTTTCAGCCCCAACAGTGTGCGGTTGACCTGGCCGCGGTCGCGGGCCATGACGATCGGCTCCTGGCCGAGGTAGCAGCCCTTGGTGTAGGAGATCGCCTGCCGCGTGCGGCCCACCTCCGGGACGAAGGTGTTTTCGTCGATCTCCGGCCCGAACGCCGGCGTCCCGGCCTCGACGCGCAACGTCTCGAACGCCTCGCGGCCGGCCGGCGTCGCCCCCGCCTGCGTCAGCCGGTTCCACAGCGCCTCGGCCCAGGTCGCCCCCGACGGGGTCAGCCGTTCCCACACCGCTTCGGACAGCACGGCCGTCGGGCAAAACAGGTCGAAGCCGGGTAGGCCGAGCAGGTCGTGCCGGCAGACGGCGAACGGGGTCAGGGGGAGTAGGAAGTAATCCAGCTCTTTCAACTCCTTCAATTGCGGTGGGGCCGCGCCGAAGGTCTTCTCCAGGAGGGCCGGCGCCTGCGGACCCGCGACGTGGAGCTGCGCGAAGTCGTGGGTGCGATCCGCGAACTCGACCCGTTCGCTTATGCGGAAGTGGTCGAAGTGTTGGAGCGTCTTCTCGGCCGTGCCGGGCGGCAGGTTGAGCCAGTAGGCCGAGTCGCCGCGCGGCGTCTTCTCATGGAAGAGGAGGAAATAGGCCACCACGCGCGATTTGGCGGTGACGGCGAAGGCCTCGCGGCCCTCGCCCGGCGGCAGGCCCAACACGTCCTGCGTGGTCAGGTTGTGCAGGAAGCGCGCGGCCTCGGGGCCGGTCAGCTGGAGTTTGCCGCGGTGCGACCGATCGAAGACGACGCAGCCGGCGCGGGCCTGTTCATACTCCCGAAGCGGATCGCCGAAGTGGGCGGGGACGGACCAACCGGCCATTTCGGTGAAGACGGCACCGGCCCTCGCGGCGGTGTCGTGGAGCGCGGTGGGAAGGGCCATGACGGACGCCTCCGAATGCGGAAGGACGAAGTACCAAGTTCAAAGTACCAGAAAATGAAGACGGGAGGGGACGCCGAACGTCCTTTACTCTGGTTCCCACGCTCCGCGTGGGAACGAAGTCCGGACGCTCCGCGTCCCGAAACTAAGATAGGCCGGCCCTTGGACCGGACGGGACGCGGAGCGTCCCGGTGTGGGTTCCCACGCGGAGCGTGGGAACCAGGGATATACCGTTTCTCACTTCCGTACTTTTTTAGCCGACGGCCGGCAGGGCCGGCTCGCGGACGCGCCCGAGCAGGGCGGCCAGGCCGTCCTTGCGGTCCACCAGGGCGGCGGCGCCGACAAAGGAGGCGAAGGCGCCGCGGGACGGCGTCGGCTCGGCGGCGACAAGAACGACCTTGCAATCCGGCCATTCGCCGGTCAGTTTTTCGCAGGTGAGCCAGCCGCTCTCTTCCGGCAAGTCGGTCTGGAGCACGACCAGCTGCGGCTCCAGCATCCGCGCCAGCCGGCGCACTTCCGGCCCGTCCTGGGCCGGGTAGACGTCCCAGCCGTGGCGGCGGAAGGCGCGGACCACCTGGGCGGCGTAGGCGGGGTCGGCGTGCGCCAGGATCAGGCAGGGACGAAACGCGGCGAAGTCTTCGGCGACGGCTTTCATGGCCTCTCCTTGTTCGGCTCGTGGGCGTCCGGCGGCGTCCGGCCGGCCGAGTGTTCCTAACTAAAAGGACGGCCCTGCCTACCTCATCGTTCGCTCGCCTGGCAAGAATCTTTCCGACGGCAGCGTCCTTTGCCGTTCCGACCGCTTTATTCGGCGCGCGCCGCACGGATTCTCCTTGCCGGAGCGCGCGCGGCAGGCTACAAACACGCCACGGAAGCGGGACAACCCCGACGGCCGGGAAAAGGCGGGAAGCGACGGCCGTCTTACATACCAACGGCGGAGTGCGACACCCAAATGGCGAAGAAGACTTCTCCACCCATGAAGACGAAACAGCCGGCGGCTTCTCACGCCCCGGCGTCCGCGGCCGTGCGCCAGGCGCTGGAGGCCGGCGAGGGTCTGTTGCGCCTGGCGCCCACCTGGGTGCCGCGCTCGTTCCTGATGCCGGGCCGGCGCATCAAGCTGGCCCCGCAAGACGTTTACGCCCTCGGTGCCCACCGCGGCGGCATCGACGAACGCTGGTTCGGCTCCACGACTTCGGCCGCCAACGAGGGCGCCCCGCCGGACGAAGGCCTCAGCTACGTCGTCGTGGACGGCAAACGCGGCTTCACTCTCCGCGACGCCGTGGCCGCCGAGGGGCCGCGCCTGGTCGGCGCCGCCATCTGGGATCGCTATCAGCGCTGGCCGGTCTACAGCAAGTTCTTCGACAACCTTGGCCCGATCCCGCACCACATGCACCAGAGCGACGAACAGGCCGCGCTCGTCGGTCAACAGGGTAAGCCGGAGTCGTATTATTTTCCACCTCAGTTGAACGCGGTCGGCAACAACTTCCCGTACACCTTCTTCGGCCTGGAGCCGGGCACGACCAAGGAGGACGTTCGCCGCTGCCTGGAGCGCTGGAACGAGGGCGACAACCTCATCCTCAACCACAGCAAGGCCTACCGTTTGCAACCGGGCACGGGCTGGCTGGTGCCGCCGTGCGTGCTGCACGCCCCCGGCTCGCTCGTCACCTACGAGCCGCAATGGGGATCCGACGTCTTCGGCATGTACCAGTCGCTCGTCGAGGGCCGGCCG
>Ga0182024_10009329_pt1 | contig 20328 bp, 18 predicted proteins | sample P32metaG_FD_120480 | JGI IMG/M metagenome (GOLD analysis project Ga0182024, IMG submission 120480) | Permafrost microbial communities from Stordalen Mire, Sweden - P3-2 metaG (Illumina Assembly) | ecosystem: Environmental > Terrestrial > Soil > Wetlands > Permafrost | place: Sweden: Stordalen... | reverse complement strand
TGGGACGTCGACGCTCCGGGTACTGGATTCGAACCAGTGGCCTTGCGGTTAACAGCCGCCTGCTCTACCGCTGAGCTAACCCGGATCATGACTCAAGTCTACCTGCCGTGACGCACCGTGCCTTCGAGATCACGATTCGTCACCGTCCGGCGATCGCATCGCTCCGACTACTCGAGGTAGTCCTTGAGCTTCTTGGAACGCGACGGATGGCGCAGCTTGCGCAGGGCTTTCGCCTCGATCTGGCGAATACGTTCGCGGGTCACGCCGAAGCGCTTGCCCACCTCTTCGAGGGTGCGCTGGTGTCCGTCGATGAGGCCGAATCGCAGCTGGAGCACGCGGCGTTCGCGCGGCGTCAGCGTGTCGAGAATGTCCTCGACCTCGGTACGCAGCATGGTGAGCGACGCCGCATCGGAGGGCGCGGTCGCCTCCTTGTCCTCGACAAAGTCGCCGAGGTGCGAGTCCTCTTCTTCGCCGATCGGTGTCTCCAGCGAGACCGGATCCTGCGAAACCTTGGTGATCTCGCGAACCTTCTCCGGCGTGATCCCCATCTCCTCGGCGATCTCCTCGTCATTGGGCTCGCGACCCAGCTCCTGGAGCAGCCGGCGCGACACGCGGACGAGCTTGTTGATGGTCTCGACCATGTGCACCGGGATGCGGATGGTTCGCGCCTGATCGGCGATCGCACGCGTGATCGCCTGGCGGATCCACCACGTCGCATACGTCGAGAACTTGTATCCCTTGTGGTAGTCGAACTTCTCGACGGCGCGGATCAGCCCCATGTTGCCTTCCTGGATGAGGTCGAGGAAGGACATGCCACGGCCGATGTACTTCTTGGCAATGCTGACCACAAGGCGCAGGTTCGCTTCGGTGAGCTGGTTCTTCGCCTCTTCGTCGCCCTGCTCGATCAGCTTCGCGTAGTGGACTTCCTGTTCGGCCTTGAGGAGCGCGACCCTGCCGATCTCCTTGAGGTACATGCGAACCGGGTCGTCCAGCGATACGGAATCGATCGCCTCGGCCTTGGCGATGAGCTCCTCATCGATCTCGTCGACGGTCTCGAAGTCCTTGTCCCCGTCGCTGACCTCGATCCCCATCTCGCGAAAGACGTGGAAGATTCGCTCCAGGTGGTCGGGCTCGACATCGATCTCCGGGAACGCGGCGAGGATGTCATCGGGCGTCAGGTATCCGTGATCCTTGCCCTTGATGATCAGGGCCTCGGCGGCCGAGACCAGCAGATCAGCGCCGGTGGGGGGCGGCAGGCTGGCTGCCCTGGATCGGGTGGTGGTGGTGGCTGTGGTCATTTCAACTCAGTCTCATGCGGCGCAGGCGGACGTCCGCTCCGCGAGGCCCGCCGGGCGATCGGTACAACGACAACTGTTCACAATAATTGTCGAAGCCGTTTGAGTGTGCCAATTCGGGCAATCGAATAGAGAAGATCCACACGGGCACGAGGAAGATGGTGGCTCGGCGGGCGGCAGATCAAACATGCGCGGCTGCCCGCGCGCGCCTGACCGACGTCGCTCAGCGGACTGCCAAGGTGCGCCGGAGATGTGGTGCGTCGGCCGCGAGACGGCTGAGTTCGGCCGCGAGCGCGTCGGCATCCTCGGTCCGCCCCTCGTCCCTGGCGCGATGCATCTCGGTCGAGATGCTGACGAGCGCACGCCGCACGGCCTCCTCGTGGATCAGCCGCACGCAGTCGGCCATGAGCTGCTTGATCGCCTGCGGCTCGGCCTCGTCCGCGAATTCCGGGACCTCCCGGACGAGGAGGCCGGCCGCGCGCCGCTGGTCGCCCCCGGACAGACGACGGAGCGTGAATCCGGCAGGATCCGTGGACGCCGCCTCGTAGATGCGCCGCGCGGTCGGGTTGGTGAACTCGTCCGGTCCGAGGCCGCTGTCGGCTCGCAACACCGCCGCCAGCTCAGGCCTGATCAGCACGACACGCGCGAGCTGCGCCTCCCAGGGCGGCATCGGCTCGTCCGCCTCGGCGGGTTCGGGTTCCTCGACAGCGCCGGGGGCCGGCTCGGCGGGCGCGGCGACGACGATCCTGGCCGGCTTTCGCGTCCCATCTCGCATCGAGTGGGCGAGATCGGCCGCGAGCGAGCGAGCGCCGATGTCGAGGCGTCGGGCCGCCTGCTGGAGGTAGAGCTCGCGGGTGGTAGCCTCCGGGATCCGGACCAGCACGGAGACGGCCCGTTCGGCTGCCCCGCGACGCGCATCGACACTGCCGCCCTCACCCCCCGCGAGCGCAGCGTCGAGGAGCACCTGCCACGCGGGCGGTGAGTCGGCGACTGCCCGGGCGAAGGCGGCCGGGTCGCGACGGACCAGCTCGTCGGGATCCTTCACACCCGTGGGAAGCCGGCAGATGCGTGCCTGGACTCCCTCGACGGCGATCACATCCACCGCCCGGGTTGCCGCGACCCTGCCGGCATCGTCGCCGTCGAAGCAGAGGACGAGCGTCTCCGCGATGCGGCCGAGGCTGTGGACCTGTTCTCGCGTGAGCGCCGTGCCGCTGCTCGCCACGGTGTGCGCGACGCCCGCAGCGTGAGCGGCGATGACATCGAAGTACCCCTCGACGATCACGGCTGCGTGCTCGCGCACGACCGCGGCGCGGGCGAGGTCGAGCCCGAAGATGGCCGACGACTTGTGGTATGCGGCGGAGTCGGGGCTGTTCAGGTATTTCGGCTTGGCGTCGCCGAGCGCGCGGGCGCCGAAGCCGAGCACCTCACCGCGCTCATCGCGGATCGGGAAGACCAGCCGGTCACGGAATCGGTCTCGGATCCGCCCGCCCCGCTGCGGATGCACGAGCCCGGCTTCGACGAGCTCCTCGACGGCCGCACCGCCCTTGCCGGTCAGGTACCGGGCGAGGGCATCCTCGCCGGCTCCGCCGGCTGGAGCGAAGCCGACCCCGAACTTCCGTGCAAGCGCCTCGTCGACGCCTCGATCCCGCAGCAGGACGCGGCCGGGCTCGCCCGCGGTCGTCGACCACAGGACGTGCTGGTAGTAGGCCTGCGCCTTGCCGTTCAGCTCGATCGATCGCCGCCGCCTGCGTCCGGCGCCACGGCCCGCGTGTGGTCCGCTCTCGAGCTCCACCCCGGCCCGATCGGCAAGCATTTCGAGGGCTTGGCGGAAGTCGATGCGCTCGATCTGCTCGATGAACTTGAAGAGGTCGCCGCCCTCGTGACAGCCATGGCAATACCAGACCTGGCGTTCCGGGCTGACCGTGAAGGACGGTGTCTTCTCGGCATGGAACGGGCACAAGCCGGTGAGCTCGCGCCCGGCGCGATGCAGCGTCACGTATCCCGAGATGACCTCGACGAGGTCAAGGCGTGCCTTGACCTCCGCGACAGCGTCCCCAGCCATGTCCCGCCCGCCTCGACCGCTCGCTAGCGGCTGAAGAACCAGCGGCGGCGCTTGCCCGCGACGTCCTGTGGGTCGAGCACGCCGGCCTGGAGCTCGCTGATGCGCCGGTCACGATCGGCAAGGCGACGATCCTTCTCGGCCTGGGCAGCCGCATGCTCGGCTCGAGCCGTCTGCAGCTCCAGCTGGAGTTGCTTGACCAGGTTCTGGCGGGCGTTCAACTCGGCTTCGAAGCGCTGGCGCTGCTCCGAGTAGATCCGCTGCTCGAGGGTCCGCTCCCAGCGGTCGAGCAGGCCGGCCACAAGCTCGCGCGGATCGAGCGAGGTCATCGACGCCACGTCGCGCCGGGGCTCGCTCGAAGCGACCTCGATCATCGGTCCACCTCGCCCGTGCGCGGTCTGTGCCTCTGCCGCGAGCTCCTCGGCGGGCGGTGGGACGACCTTGTCCGGCCACGAGGATGGCTGCGCGGTCCCGACGACATCGACGCTCTGGCTGTGGTCGGCCGACGCCCCGTTACTCGCGCTGACGGCCGGCGGCGGCGGCGGCTGCGGCGAAGTGGCCGCAACCCCGTTGCTCGCGGGACTCTCGATACCGAGGTCGCCGAGACGCACGAGATAGTGCACGCCGTCGGGTCCCTCTTCGCGACGCGACGGAACGTCTCCCGCTTCGACCCGACGAATCAGGATACCGAGCGGGAGATCCAGCCTCTGCGCAACCTCCTCGACGGGAAGGTACGGTTCGGCACCCGTCGCGGTAGTGGTGGCTGCGGGCATGGGTGTCTGCGGCCAAGCCATCAATACAGAGTAGGCCAAACGAGATACCGAGTGTGAACCGACTGCGATCCGTTACGCGGGCGACCTAGTGTCCGACCACCTCGATCGCATATTTCGAGTTGTCGGTGAGCAGCAGAATGCCGCCGCCCTGCTCGGTGATCACGGCACGAACCGGCGATGTTGCGAAGACATCCGGTGCGTCGGCATGCTCGGTGACGGTACGGCGCACGGCATATGGCATGCCGGGCGTCGGTGGCGACAGCTCATCGCCTTCCACCACATGACCGTCGTCGAGCATTTCGGGCCGTCCGTTGCGCGTCGCCACCTTGCGGATCCTGACGTGCTCGGTCACTCGGCTCTCGCATCCATATGCGTGGAGAGTAGCGACACCGCCCGGTCGGCGGTCATGCGGGAGGCGCGGTGTATCCATAGAACAGGATTTCGTGATCATGGAACACTTCAGTTTTGTCGATGGTCCCGCCGAGCTTCTCGGCAACTCGTCGCGATGCGACGTTCTCGGGGCGGATAAGGCTGATGACGTGGGTCACATCGAGGGTCGCGAACGCCTGGCGCAGCGCCTCGCGGCCGGCCTCGGTCGCATAGCCCGAGCCCCAATGCTCTGGTGCGATCACCCAGCCCACCTCGATCTCCGGCCACCCCTCGGGAAACCACGCTCCCACCCTGCCGACAAGCTCGCCCGTCGCCCTGAGCTCGACAGCCCAGAGACCGTACCCGCGGATCGTCCAGATGCCTGCCTGCATTGCCATGTGCCGCCAGCCCTCCTCACGGCTCGGCACATCGCCACCCCCGAGGTAGCGTCGCACCTCGGGGTCGGACATCATGCGGAGATAGGCCTCGAAGTCATCCTCGCGAAACTGGCGCAGCACCAGCCGCGCCGTTTCGACCTCGCGAGGAAAGACTCGAGCGGCGTCGTTCAGCGGTCGCGCTCCACGCGCGACAGCCGGGCAAGTGCCGCGGCCAGACGCGCCGCGGGGACTCGGAACGGCGAGCAGGAGACGTAGTCGAGCCCCAGTTCCTCGCAGAGATCGATGGACTCCGGGTCGCCACCGTGCTCGCCGCAGATGCCGACGCTCATCGAGGGACGCACCGCACGTCCCTCCTCCACCGCAAAGCGCATGAGCCGCCCGACGCCGTCGCGATCGAGCGTCTCGAACGGGTTGCGCGGCAGGATCTTGTCCTCCACGTAGCGAAGCAGGAACTTTCCCTCGGCATCGTCGCGCGAGACACCGAACGTCATCTGCGTCAAATCGTTGGTGCCGAATGAGAAGAAGTCGGCGGACTGCGCCACCTGCCCGGCGGTCAGGGCCGCGCGAGGAACCTCGATCATCGTGCCGACGAGATAGTCCACCTTGGTCTTCGCCTCCTTGAAGACCTCCTGTGCCACGCGATCGATCACCTCACGAGTCCTGCGCAATTCCTCGTGCGTTCCCACCAGCGGCACCATGATCTCCGGGCGCACGTCGACACGCTCCTTCTTCAGGCCTACCGCCGCCTCGATGATGGCGCGGGTCTGCATCTCGATGATCTCCGGGAAGAGCAGACCGAGGCGGCAGCCGCGGAGTCCGAGCATCGGGTTCTGTTCATGAAGATTGCGCACCGCATCCAGCAGGTCCAACTGCTTGCGATATGACTTCTCCGGCTTGCCGAGCGCCTGCGCGCGAGTCACGTCGACGAGCAACTCCTCGAGGGATGGGAGGAATTCGTGCAGCGGCGGGTCGATGAGCCGGATGATCACCGGCAACCCGTGCATCGCCGCGAGAATCCCGCGGAAGTCGTCGCGCTGCATCGGGAGCAGCTTCGCCAGCTCCTTGCGGCGTTCCTTCTCGTCCGCTGCGAGGATCATCTTCTGGACGATGGGGAGGCGCTCCTGCTGCATGAACATGTGCTCGGTGCGGCAGAGCCCGATGCCCTGCGCGCCGAACTCTCGAGCACGCACCGCGTCGTGCGGGTAATCACCGTTCGCCCACACCTGCAGGCGGCGGAAGGAGTCCGCCCAGCGGAGCAACTCCTCGAGCTCGCCGGAGATCTCGGCGTCGAGCATCGCCACCTGCCCCGCGATGACATTTCCGGTGGAGCCGTCGATGGTGAAGGGCTCGCCTTCCTTGATCGTCGTGCCGCCCGCGGTGAACTGGCGCTTGGACAGGTCCACGTGCACCGACTCGGCTCCGGCGACGCATGGCTTGCCCATGCCTCTCGCCACCACCGCCGCGTGTGACGTGCGTCCGCCGCGCGAGGTGAGAACGCCCTCCGCGGCGATCATGCCGTGCACGTCGTCCGGGTTGGTCTCGATCCGCACGAGGATGACCTGCTCGCCCTTCTTGGCCATCGTCTCGGCGCGATCCGCGTCGAACACAGCCTTGCCGTATGCGGCGCCGGGTGACGCCGCGAGTCCGGTTGCGAGCACCTTGACCTTCGCCTTCGGGTCGATGCGTCGGTGGAGCAGCTGATCCACCTGACCCGGCTCGACACGGAGCACAGCCTCGCGCTTGGTGATGAGCCGTTCGCGAACCATCTCGACAGCAACCTTCACCGCCGCTTCCGCGGTGCGCTTGCCACTGCGGGTCTGGAGCATGTACAGCTTGCCGCGCTCGATCGTGAACTCCATGTCCTGCACATCGCGATAGTGCTTCTCGAGCTTGCGTGCGATCTGCTCGAACTGCCGGTATGCCCTGGGGAGGTCAGTCGCCATCGCGGCAATGGGCTTGGGTGTGCGGATGCCCGCGACGACATCCTCACCCTGCGCGTTGGTGAGGTACTCGCCGTAGAGCTTTCGCTCCCCGGTCGACGGATCGCGCGTGAACGCCACGCCCGTTCCGGAGTCATCGCCCATGTTGCCGAACACCATCGACTGCACGTTGACCGCGGTGCCGAGGTCGTGGGGAATGCGGTTGTAGTTGCGATAGTCGGTTGCGCGCTTGTTGTTCCACGACTCGAACACGGCGCCGATCGCCGTGCGCAACTGCTCCATCGGGTCCTCGGGAAACTCCGTGCTCGACTTGCGCTTGACGATCGCGCGGTACTCGACGATCAGCTCCTCGAGCGCGGACGCGCTGAGGTCGGCATCCGTCTTTGCCTTCTTGCGCTTCTTCATCGCCTCGAGGGCTTCTTCGAAGAGCTGGCCGTCGATGCCCAGCACGATCTTGCTGAAGAGTTGGATGAAGCGACGATGCGCGTCGAGCGCGAAACGCCGGTCCTTGGTCAGCCTGGCGAGGCCCTCGAGCGTTGCAGCGTTGAGACCGAGGTTGAGGACCGTGTCCATCATCCCCGGCATCGAGAACTTCGCGCCGCTGCGGACACTGACGAGGAGCGGATTGCGCGGATCGCCAAACCCCTTGCCCGTGGTCTTCTCGACGACCTTGAGGGCCTTCCCCACCTGCTCCCAGAGGCCGTCGGGAAACTTCGCACCCTTGGCGTAAAACGCGTTGCAGGCCTCGGTCGTGATGGTGAACCCCGGTGGAACGGGCAAACCGGCCCTGGTCATCTCGGCGACGCCGGCACCCTTGCCACCCAGGAGGTCGCGCATCGAGGCACTGCCTTCATCGAAGCTGTACACCCACTTGTGGGCGCGCGCCACGGCGCCGTTCTGGGCTCCGGTGCTGCGCGCGGGCGTCTTCCGCGCTTGCGTCTTCTTCGACGAACGCTTTGACGAACTCTTCGATGTGCCCCGGGTGCCTACCGCCATTGGCCAGTCCTCACTTGGATCACCGTGCTGCACGCGCAGAAGCGCGCCCCAGCGTAGCATCGGGCCGCCGAGAGGCCGAACGGGCGCGGTGTGGGTGCCGGTTCGAGCCCGGCGACGATGGTTACCCGGACTTTTTGGAGGGCTTCTTCGGGGTGTGATGTGACCGTGCCTTGGTCCACTCGGCCCGTTTCGGTTCGGCCGTGACACCTGCCTGATGCAGGGCGGGCCCGAGGCGCGTCTTCATGAACTCATCCTGATCTTCCTGGGACTCCCAGACCTCGACCACGATCCATCCGCCGCCCTCGGTCGGCCCCGCAAGGTGGGTGTGAAGGCCCGCTGGCCACTCGCCCTCGCCGGTGTCCATGTTGATCCCGAGCGTCTTGTTGACTCTCTCGTAGGCATCGGGCCCGAAGCCTTCGAACTCGAGGATGAACATCTCTGCCATATCTCTTTCCCTTGGACGCTTGGAGCCCGCACACAGGGGCGCCGGGATCATGCCAGAGCCAGGCAGGTCTCTACAAGATGAGCATCGCGTCGCCGAATTCGTGCCAGAGATAGCCGCGCTCGCGAACCTCGACGTACGCGCGCTCCAACAGGCTCGGGTCGAGCAGCGCACCGAGCATGTCGAGGTGCGTCGCAGGTGGCTCGTGGAGCCCGGTCAGCAGGGCATCGACGGCACGCAAACGGGTCTGTGGCGTGATGACCAGTCGCGTCCATCCGCTGCCCGGCTGCACATCACCCTCGGCGTCGACCGCGGTCTCCAGGGTACGGATCACGCTCGTGCCGACGGCGATCACCCGTGCCGCACGGTTGATTCGCACGGCGGCGTCCTGGCGGACCGCGAAGCGCTCCTCGATGAGTGGCTTCTGCAGATCGACGTCGTCGTCCTGAAAGGAGCTCAGCCCGCAGTGCAGGACGATGTCGGTCACGTCGACACCACGTCGACGCAGGTCGCCGAGCAGCTCCCAGGTGAGGTGCCGTCCCGCCGAAGGTGTCTCGACGGAGCCGGGGGCGCCGGCGTACACCGTCTGGTAGTGCTCGAGCGGGACTGGATCCGGCACGTATGAGTAGCGAATCGGCTCGCCGCTGCTGAGCAGTGTGCGCATCGGGTCGCCGCTCTCCACTGACATGCGCCAGAGCAAGGGAGCATCAGTGCGCGGCTCGAGAACGCGGAGGCGGAGACCACCCGGGGCGCGGAGCCGCTCGCCCGGTTGGAGCGCGACGCTGTGGTGCGGCGGCGATGTCTGCACCGCGAGCGCGTCCCACTCGCCGTCGCGGAGCGCGCCGGGACGCAGCTGGACCTGGTCCGCGCCGTCGCGGTCGACCCGCAGTGCGGCGGGCAATGTCCGGCTTGAGTTGACGACGAGCAGATCGCCGGAAGCCAGGTGCTCGCCAAAGCGCGAAACCGTCGTGTGGGTGATGCGGCGTGACGCCCGTTCCACGACGCAGAGGCGTGCCCCGTCGCGCCGCAGGCCCCGAAGCTCTGCGGGAAGCGATGCGCGCAGCTCGCGCGGCGGGGAGATCATCAGAGGGTCGCCGCCTCGACGCGGTCGGCTGCGGGCAGCTGCCCGGCGAGGAGGGTGACGAGCCGCTCCGCGACGTCGTCCGGACAGAGCAGGTCCTCCGGGTTCGCCTCGGGGTCGGCTGCCATGTGCATCTCCGTGTGCATGTCGCCGGGATCGACGCTGATGACGCGGACCTCGGTGCGGCGCAACTCGGCCGACCAGCTCCGCGTCAGCGCGTCGAGCGCGGCCTTGGATGCGCTGTACAGGCCCAGTCCCTCAAATCCGATCAGTGCGGCGTCGGTGCTGATGTTCACGACGAGCCCGCGATTGCGCAGGAGCATCCCCCCGATCACCGCCTGGGTCAGGCGGAGCGGTCCGAGCACATTCGCCCGGAGCACGTGCTCCAGCGCGCTCGATGGCGCATCGGTGAGCTGCGGCAACGGCAGCGGACCGAGTTCCGCGGCGTTGTTGACGAGGACGTCGACGCCCCCGAAGCGTTCCAGCGCGGTCGCCGCGAAGCGCTCGACGTCGGTCGCGTCGGAGACGTCCGCGAGCACGGCCAGGACCTCCACGCTGAGACCGCGGCATTCCTCCGCCACGGCCTCGAGCGCCTGCCCGCCGCGGGCGCAGATTGCGAGTGAGGCGCCCTCTCGAGCAGCCGCCATTGCGAGCGCGCGACCCAGGCCCTTCGAGGCGCCCGTGATCATGACCGTCTTTCCCGAAAGCGTTCCCATGCCTCAATCCTGCACGCGCCGGGGTTTCAGCGCATCCGCCCGATGCCGCAAGGATGCATCCGCCATTCGGCGGATCCTCAGTCGACGAGCCCTTCCCGGATTGCGAGCACTGCCGCCTGAGTTCGGTCGGCCACGCCGAGCTTGGCGAGCACGCGGCTCACATGGGTCTTGATCGTCTTCTCCCCGATTCCCAGGCGCTGCGCGATCTGCTTGTTGGCGAGTCCCTCAACCACAAGGCGGAGAACGTCGCGTTCGCGTGCGGTGAGGTCGTCGTGGGCGGCCCGCGGCGACACAGTGCGACGCATCAACCGCGCAGCCACCGACGGATGTAATGCGGGACGCCCGGCATGGACGTCGCGAATGCCGTCCGCGAGTGCCTCGGGATCGACATCCTTCAGCAGGTAGCCGGCAGCCCCCGCGGCCATGGCTGCGAAAATCTGCGCGTCGTCGGCGAAGCTCGTGAGCACGAGCACCCGAAGGCTCGGGGTCACCTCGAGCAGACGCCGAATCGCGCCGATACCGTCACCGTCGGGCATGACGAGATCGAGCAGGACCACGTCCGGCAGCGACGCCCGGGCCACGCGGACCGCTTCGTCTGCACCCGCCGCCTCACCAACCACGTCGATTCCCTCCTGCAGACGGAGGAACGCTCGCAGGCCTTCGCGAACGACGGAGTGGTCGTCGACGATGAGCAACCGGATCGGCGGATTCATCGATGGACGCTTCGATGGACTCTTGTGCTCAAGCCGATGGGACCTTGACCGTGACCGTCGTGCCACCGGACGCACGACCCCGGATGTCGAGCTGCGCGCCGATCTCGTGTGCTCGCTCGCGCATGGTCGCAAGCCCGATGCCGCGCCGCGTGTGTGGCAGCGCCGCCGGATCGAAGCCAGGACCATCGTCCTCGATGCGCAGCGTCACAGCCTTCGCGCCCGCGCGCAGGGTCACGCGAACCGACGAGCGGGGTGCATGACGAATCGCGTTGTGCAGCGCTTCCTGGGCGATTCGGAGCAGCGCATGCTCGGTCTCCAACGGCAGACGCGTGCCTTCAGCAGCATCGACGACGATTCGCGCGCCGCTGGTGCGCAGCGCCTCGGCGTGGTCGGCGAGCGTCGACGCGAGCCCGTCGCGCTCGAGGCTCTTGGGCCGGAGTGCATGGACCAGGCCGCGCAACTCCTGGAGCGCCGAGGTCGTGCGCTGCTCGAATCCAAGGATGCTGGCGCGCGCTTCCTCATCGTGAGTGGTGAGCGCTGCGGCTCTGGCTGCGAGGACCAGGCTGAACAGCGTCTGCGTCGCGGCATCGTGCAACTCGCGCGCGACCCTGTTGCGCTCCTCCACCACCGCGAGCCGCTGTGACCGGGCATACAGCTCGGCATTGGCGATGGCGACACCCGCATACGCAGCAAGCGTTTCCAGCCTGCGCGCGTCGGCCTTGGTGAAGTGGCCGGAACGGTGTCCGCTGACGAAGAGGTTGCCGCGCACGATCCCGCGGTGCTTGATGGGCACGCCGAGAAAGTCGGTGAGTGTGGGGTGGTGCTCGGGATAATACGAGAAGCGTGGATGGTGCCGGATGTCGTCGAGCACGATCAGGCCCTCCTCGAGGAGTGCGCCGAGAACGCCGTGCGTCCGTGGGAGCTCGCCGATCCTCGCCGCCACCCGCTCGCTGATCCCGGAGGTCACGAAACGCGCGAAGCCGCCGCGGCCGTCGGGTACGCCGATGGCTCCGTATCGAGCCGTCGACTGCCGCCGCGCCGCGCGCACGATCCGCTCGAGCACCGTGTCGAGATCCGGTGCATCGCCGAGCGCAAGCAGATCGAGCACATCGGCGGCCACCGCATCGGTGTCGCTCCGAGCACTCACCACGGCGGGATGCTACCCGTCGTTCTCGCCGTTGGCCCGCGCGCGCGCTCGTGAGCGAGCCGCATCGAGCTGATCGCGCAGCGCGTCGCGCACCCCGTCGACGGGCACGCGGACCTGCGACATTCCGTCGCGCTCGCGGATGGTCACGGCGTGGTCGTTGAGGGAATCGAAATCGAAGGTGATCGCCAGTGGCGTGCCGATCTCGTCCTGGCGGCGATAGCGACGACCGATGGCCTGGGTCTCGTCGTACATGGTCGCGAAATGCGGGCGCAGGTCGTGCTCGATGCGTCGCGCCGGTTCGGTGAGCTCGGCTTTCTTGGAGAGTGGCAGCACCGCGACCTGAACCGGCGCGACATCCGGATGCAGATGGAGCACCACGCGCTTCTCGCCACGCACCTCCTCCTCGTCGTACGCGTCGACGAGCAGCGTGATGAAGATGCGGTCGGTGCTCACCGCGGGCTCGATCACATAGGGGATATAGCGCTCGTTGGTCTCGGTGTCGAAGTACGAGAGATCGCGACCGCTGTGCTCCATGTGCGTCTTCAGGTCGAAGTCGGTGCGATCGGCGACACCTTCGAGCTCGCCCCACCCGAACGGGTAGCGATACTCGATGTCGCTGGTGGCGGTGCTGTAGTGGGACAGCTCCTCTTTCTCATGTGGACGAAGGCGGAGATTCGCCTTGCGCACCCCCATCGTGTCGACGTGCCAGCTGAACCGTTCCGTGCACCAGTACTCGTGCCACTCGCGATCGGTCCCGGGCTTGACGAAGTACTCCATCTCCATGAGCTCGAACTCGCGCAGGCGGAAGACGAAGTTGCCCGGAGAGATCTCGTTGCGAAATCCCTTGCCCTGCTGCGCGATGCCGAACGGCAGGCGGCGTCGGGTGGAATTGAGCACGTTCGCAAAGTTCACGAACATGCCCTGCGCTGTCTCCGGACGCAGCCAGATCTGCGCGGCGTCCTCCTCGACGGGACCGATGAAGGTCTTGAACATGAGGTTGAACTGCCGGGCCGGGGTGAGCGGTCCGCCACATTCCGGGCAGCCCGGAGCGTCGGGAGGTTTGCCGCGAGCTCTCCGCTCGTCGGGGAGGTGGTCCGCGCGCCAGCGCTTCCTGCACGTGCCCATGCAATCCACGAGCGGATCGGTGAAGCCGGCCACGTGCCCGCTCGCCACCCAGACCTCGGGATTCATGAGGATCGCGGTTTCGATGCCCTCGACGTCATCGCGGAGCTCCACCATGGACTGCCACCAGCGCTCGCGGATGTTGCGGCGGAGGCGATTGCCCAGAGGTCCGAAGTCGTAGACGGCATTGAGACCGCCGTAGATCTCGCTCGACGGGTACACGAACCCCCGCTGCTTCGACAGCGAGACGAGTTTCTCGATGACGTCCGATTGCGCCTGGTCCTCACTCGCAATGTCCTGGGCCATGGCGGGTCAGTCTACCGGCAGCCTCACGGCGCCCCGTCCCTCGATGGCCCGGAGCACGTCGATCGATCGGAGCCGGCGATCGAGATGGTGGGCCAGTTCCGACTCCACGATGCGCTCGAGCGTCTGGAGGGTTGGAGCGTCAAGCCGGAGACGCAGCCAGAGCGCTTCGTCCCCGTCCGCGGCCGCTCGCAGCACTTTGATGACTCGCACCGCGCATTCCACCGCGTCAGGGTCGCCAGGGGCGCAGCGCACGCAGAGCAGGCCGCCACCAGGCGCGCTGAACCAGGCAGCCGCCTCGGGAAGACGGCGCTCGCAGCTGACGCAGTCGAGAAGCTGCGGCGCGTAGCCGAGCCGGTCGACCATGCGGCGAGCGAACCACACGATCGCCGCTCGAGGATCCCGTTCGGGGTCGGCGCAGGCGGTGAGCGCGCTCGCCACGAGCGCATAGATCTCCGGGTCCGCGTGGTGGCTCTCGAGCACGCGGTCGGTCAGCTCGGCACACAGCGAGGCGCATGCCGCACGACGCGCGTCGCTGCGCAGCGGAGTCGCCGACACCGTTTCCGCCTGAGTGAGCACGTCCAGCTCGCCGCGTCCACGCGCGAGCTGCATCCGGCTGCGCGTGAAGAGATCGGTGCGCGATGCGAGCTTGCTCTGACTCTTGCGCACGCCGCGAGCGATGACGCCGATCTTGCCGTGCTCGAGCGTCAGCACGGTGAGGATGCGGTCCGTTTCACCGTAGTCGATGCGGCGAAGGACGATTCCCTCATCGCTGTAGGTCGGCATCCGACCATCATGCGCACTACTGGCGGCGAGCGTGCGCAGGCGACTCCTCCTGGGTGTCCCATGCCTCCTGGTGACCGTCGCGATCAGCGGGGCGTGCAGCACGGTCGCGAATCAGGGGTACCGGGCTAGTGATGCGCACCGTCTGAATGCTCTGCCGGCGGACGGCCTCGACCGTCAGGGTTGCCGAGCCCAGCTGGATGGTCGCGCCGACCTTCGGGATCTCCCCAAGCTCCTCGTACACGAGACCACCGACGGTATCGGCTTCGACGTTGGGGACCTCAAGGTTCAGCGCCTCCTTGAGGTCATCGACGGGGAAGCGCGCGCTGACCACGACCTCGTTGTCCGAGACGATCTGCAGCTCCTCAACCTCGCCTGTGTCGTACTCGTCGCGGATCGGACCGACGATCTCCTCGATGAGGTCCTCGAAGGTGACGATGCCCGCGGTCCCTCCATGCTCGTCGACGACCACGGCGATATGCACCTTGCGCTCCTTCATCTCGCGAAGCAGCTCACCGACGTGCTTCGCCTCGGGCGTGTAGTACGGCTCGCGCGCGACTTCCTTGAGGGGACGCTGGTCGTCACCGACGACACCATGGCGGAGGAGATCCTTCGCGTACACGATGCCGACGATGTTGTCGACGTTCTCCTCGTAGATCGGAATCCTCGAGAAACCGTACTCGATGATGACCCTGATGACGTCGGCAATCGTATCGGTCGCCTCCACCGCGATCACATCGACCCTGGGGACCATCACCTCGCGCACGCTCTTGTCGGTCATCTCGAGGATGCCGTGGATCATCTCCCGCTCCTCCTGCTCGACGATCCCCTCCTGCTCTCCGACGTAGAGGAGCAACTTCAACTCCTCTTCCGTCACGAACGGGCCGCGAACGGAGTGTCCCCTGGTCGCGGCGCGCACGATCAGACGTGACATCGCACTCAGGCCGCCGACAAACGGCCGGAGCAACCTGGTCAGGAACAGCACGGGGCCGGCGAGCACGAGTGCGAACCGCTCGTTGAAGCGCAGCGCGAGCGACTTCGGCGCTATCTCACAAAAGATCAGGACCACGATCGAGAGGACGATGGTGCCGACCGCCTGCGGGATCGAATGCAGATAGCTGCCGATGAGGAGCGCAGTCGCAGTCGAGACCACGATCACGGCGACGGTGTTGAGTGTGAGAATGGTCGACAGATAGCCGTTCGGATCAGCGTGCAGCCGCGTCACGGTTCGGGCGCGCTTGTTGCCGTCCTCGGCGAGACTCCGCATCCGGATCCGGCTCACGCTCGTCAGCGACGTTTCTGCCGCGGCCGCGAATGCCGCCACGACGAGGCCGACAACGATGACGATGATGAGCGGCGTCATCGGCTCGAGGCGGGTGGTGGGTCTGAGCCGCTCACCGGAACAGTTCGCTCACGCTCCGTCCCTCGTGGACACGCACGATCGCCTCGGCGATCAGCGGCGCGACGGAGAGGACGCGGAGCTTGGGCGCATCGTCGAAGCTGTGGCTGCCGTTGTGATACGGGATCGTGTCGGTGATGCAGATCTCATCGATGGGCGCCGCGTGGAGTCGCGCCACGGCGCCTTCGCTCAGGACGCCGTGCGTGGCGACAACGTCGACGGACTTTGCGCCGCTGGCGAGCAGTGCGACCGCGGCGTTGATGAGCGTTCCGCCGGTGGAGATGAGGTCGTCGACGATGACGCACACCGCGCCCTCGACATCACCGATGACATTGACGACTTCGACCGTGTCGTCGCGCGGGCGGCGTTTGTCGATGACCGCGATCGGTACGTCGAGGATGCGTGCGAGGTTGCGAGCGCGGTGCACACCACCGGTGTCCGGTGACACGACCACGACGTCGTGACCGTGGCGCTCGCGCACGCGCCGGGCCAGGATCTTGGTGGCGACGAGCGCATCGACGGGGATGTCGAAGAAGCCCTGGATCGCCTCGGCGTGCAGGTCGACGCAGATCACCCGGTTCGCTCCCGCGAGCTCGATGATGTTCGCCATCAGCTTGGCGCTGATCGGGTCGCGCGCCTGTGTCTTCTTCTCCTTGCGCTGGTATCCGTAGTACGGGATCACGGCGGTGATCCGCGACGCGGAGGCACGGCGCAACGCGTCGAGGATGATGAACAGCTCGATCAGGTTGTCGCTGACCGGGTGGCAGGTGGGCTGCACCAGGAAGACGTCGTGACCGCGAACCGACTCGCGGATCTTGACGTCGAACTCGCCGTCCGCGAAACGCGTGATCTCGACCTCGGCGAGCTTCACGCCGATCTCGCGAGCGATTCGCTCGCTGAGCTCGGGATTCCCGCTGCCGGAGAGGAGCAGCAGCTCGCCGTACGGGTTGAACTCGGTCACGGCTGCGATTCCCGCCGGGTCGCCCATCCCTCGATGTTCCGCTGCCGGCTCCGGCCGACGGCAAGCGCCCCGGGGGGGACGTCGGTGTCGATGAACGAGCCTGCGCCGATGTAGCTGCCGTCGCCGAGGCGCACCGGCGCCACGAGGGTCGCATTGGTCCCGACGAAGACCCGGTCGCCGATCGTGGTCCGGTACTTGGCGGCACCGTCGTAGTTGCAGGTCACGGTACCGGCGCCGATGTTCACCGCCTCACCCACGTCACTGTCGAGCACGCAGGAGAAGTGGCTGATGCGAGTTCCGGCGCCAACGGTGCTGTTCTTGACCTCGGCATGCGTCCCCAACTCTACCCCGGACGCGAGCACGGTATTCGGACGGACCCGGCAGTACGAGCCCACGCGAACGCTGTCGCCGAGCTCGCACCCTTCGAGATGAGCCGCCCCGACCACCACCGAATCGCCTGCCCGGACATCGGTGAGCACCGCCATCGGCCCGATCTCGCAGCCGGCACCGAGGCTGGTGGCACCGCGAAGCGAGGTCATCGGATGGATGACGCTGTCGCCGCCCACGGCCACCTGAGGATCGACGTAGGTCGTGGCGGGATCCTCGATCGTGACCCCGGCGAGCATCAGTGCGTCAAGGGTTCGGCGGCGGAGCACGGCTTCGGCCGCGGCGAGCTGGCGGCGGTCGTTGATCCCGAGGACCTCGTCGGGATCGGCGACCACAATGCCCTCCACCGGTCCGGTGAGCAGCGCCACGACGTCGGTGAGGTAGTACTCACCCTGGGCATTGGCGGTGCCGAGGCGGTCGAGCGCCGTCCAGAGTTGCGTACCGTCGAAGACGTAGACCCCGGCGTTGGCCTCCATCGGCACCGGATCGCCCGGCGGGAGATCCGCCTCCTCGACGATGCGCAGGACATGCCCGTCCCCGTCGCGGATGACCCGGCCCATCCCCGATGGGTCGGCCGGTACGCCGAGGAGAAGCGTGCAGACCCGCGGGCTCGACGCATGCGCCGCCAGCAGGCGCCGCAGCGTTTCAGGCGTGATCAGCGGTGCATCGCCGTGCATCACCAGGGTCGGTCCCGGTCCGCGCATCGACTCCGGAACACTCCGCAAGGCATCGCCGGTGCCTCGTGCGGCGTCCTGGTCGACACACGTCGCGGCGTCTGCCAGCGTCCCACGAACCGCGCTGTCGCCCTTCGCGACCACCACAACTGGAGCAGCTCCCGTGGCAGCGCGCACCGCATCGACAACGTGAGCGATCATCGGGCGACCGCCGAGCGGATGAAGCACCTTGGGGAGAGCGCTGCGCATCCGTTTGCCCTGCCCCGCGGCGAGGATCACCGCGTGGGGCCCGTCACCCATGTACTCGCGAGTATACGGGCTTGCCGGAGCCGGGCTTCGGGCCGGCGTCCCTACGATGAATGGGATGCAGTCCTCGACGCTCGACATCGACGGCCCCGTCTACGTCGCCGATTTCGGCGGTGACGGCCCTGTCATACTCCTCGTCCACGGGCTCGGCGGGGCGCACCTGAACTGGATGGCGGTCGCGCCGCAGCTGGCTGCGCACCACCGTATCTACGCGCTCGACCTCCCGGGCTTCGGCCGGTCGCCGCTCGCCGGAAGGCGCTCGACGATTGCCGCAAACGTCGTTCTGGTCACGCGGGCGATCACCCGGCTCTCGCGTGGACCGATTGTCCTGATGGGCAACTCGATGGGCGGCCTGCTGGCGATCGGTGTCGCGGCACTCCATCCGCGCCTGGTTGACGCACTCGTCCTCGTGGATCCGGCAGTGCCGACGCCGCGGGGCGAGTTTCCGCCCAGGCTCGACAGCGTGTCGCGAACGTTTCTTGCGACGGCCTTCATGCCTCGCTGGGGCGCCCGGCGGCTGAGCCGGGCGGTCGCGGCCCTCGGCCCGGAGAGCCTCGTCCGCGAGACGATGCGTCTGGTCAGCGCCGACCCGAGCCGGATCGAGCAGACGGTGATGGATGCCCACATCGCGCTGGAGGCCGAACGCCTCGCCGAGAGCGCCTGGCACGAGTCCTTCTATGCGGCGACGCGGTCGCTGGTGGCGGCATTGGCGCTCAAACGCAGGGTGCTCCGCTGGGTGCAGGAGGTGGTGGCGCCGACGCTGCTGCTCCAAGGTGACCGCGATCGACTCGTGCCCGTCTCCTCCGCCCGCGCGATCGCGTCCCTTCGTCCCGATTGGGAATATCACGAGTTCGCCGGCGCCGGCCACGTGCCCATGCTCGAGGTGCCCGGCGAGTTCGTCGAGGTGGTCAGCGACTGGCTTGCCCGTCAGGGTTCGTCGATCTCCCGAGGTGCTGCCGACGCCAGTGCGGGGTCGCAGTCCTGACGAACCCTGACGTTCACGCGATCGCCGGGTAGGATCGACGTGCCATTGGGGAGTCGCCAAGTGGTAAGGCAGCGGACTTTGGATCCGCCATTCGAAGGTTCGAATCCTTCCTCCCCAGCCAAATCTCGCGACTGGTCTGCTGTCGTTGTCGCGCGCATCTGCTCAATTGACATGGCCGCTGTCGTCGAGCCTTGGCACAGCTGGAGGATCCCGGCCAGGACGTCGACCGGCGTCCCGCTCCCCGGCTTGTTATTGCCGGACATGGCGATAACCTACGTGGGGACCACATGGTCCGTGCTGTGGCGAACAGATGTTTGGTAGCATGTGTCCATGGAAGCCTTCGCGATGCCGGATGCGCGAGACCGTGTGCATGAGGCTGTTGATGCACTCGTCGACGAGTCCATTGATGGCGTCTCCACACACGCTCTGGGCGCGGACCTGATCGATATCCGGCAGGCCATCGATCGACTCGAAGCAGAGTTCGTCCGTCGCTTGCACCGCTTTGATCGCGCTCACGGAGCGCTGGCCGATGGCGGGATGAGCACGGTGTCCTGGCTGCGACGCTGCGGTATGACGGTGAAGGCGGCCGCCTACCGCGTGCACCTGGCCCGGACGCTCGGTGAGCTGCCGGCCACGCTCGACAGCGCCCGTGCCGGTCGCGCCTCCTTCAGCAACGTGACCATGATCGCCCACCTCGCCGAGGATGTCGGCGTGGACCAGGTGGCGCCGTTCGAGCGCATCCTGGTGGGAGCCGCGGAGACGCTCGAGCCCAGGGCCATGCGCACCCTCACCCAGGCCACCCGCCTGCGGCTCGACCCCGATGGGGTGCTCGCGCATGACAACCGTGCCCACGAACGCCGCTGGTTCGAGTGCGAGCAGACGTATGGGGGCGTGTTCGTCCTGCGTGGCGAGCTCGACGCCGAAGGCGGCGCGCTGGTGAAGACCGCGATCGATGCGCTCAGTCACGGGATGAGACATGGAGAAACGCGGTCGGGCTCGCAGCGCCGTGCCGACGCGCTGGTGGATCTTGCCGCCACGCAGCTGCGCTGCGGTGAGCACCGCGATGTGCACGGGCAACGCCCGCATCTCACGGTCACGGTGAGCGCGGACACACTGCGCTCTGGCGCCGATGCACAAGCAGCCGAGTTGAGCGGCGTGGGCCCGATCCACCCGGAAACCGCACGCCGCATCGCCTGCGACGCGGTCCGGACGATGGTCACAGTGGCGCCGCCTGCTGACGCGGTGCGGACGGAGGTAACGGTGGCGCCGCCGGCTGAGGGTTCGGCGTCGACGTACGGGAGCAACCATGCACTGCCGCTGTCGGTCGGACGGGCCACGCGCACGATCCCGGCCCACATCCGCACCGCGCTGCAGCTCCGCGACCAGGGCTGCCGCTTCCCGGGGTGCGACCGCCCGCCCGCGTGGACCGATGGCCACCACATCATCCACTGGTCGGACGGCGGTCCCACCGAGCTCGAC
>Ga0182024_10009328_pt1 | contig 20332 bp, 14 predicted proteins | sample P32metaG_FD_120480 | JGI IMG/M metagenome (GOLD analysis project Ga0182024, IMG submission 120480) | Permafrost microbial communities from Stordalen Mire, Sweden - P3-2 metaG (Illumina Assembly) | ecosystem: Environmental > Terrestrial > Soil > Wetlands > Permafrost | place: Sweden: Stordalen... | reverse complement strand
GTGAAAGCGGGCGCGAAGTAGGGATCGGGTCGGGAGTAGGACGGACGGGGGCGGAGCGCGGTGAACCGTGCAGAGTTTGCGAGTTGTGGTAGAGCAGTTTCATCCGGCAGTATTGAGCAACCGTGGTGGAGAACGGAGTTGGATTTGAGCAGCGGTAAGTCGTTCTAACGCTAGTGCTTTTTCGGAGGCGCGCCCTTGGTGAGCAGAGTGGAGCGGAACAGAGGATTGGGGCGCGCGTTCGAAAAAGCCGTCAGAAGGAAGCCGCTGGCGAGGCGGACGCGGTCCTTATGCAAATTGAATGGAGTGAGGCAGAGGTGTTGAAGTTGGCGGGAGTCGGCACGGAAGCGGAGAAAGAGGTCCGCGAGCGGGTGGGAGCGGGAGGCGATGGTCGATTACGGTGTGAAAGCGGGCGCGAAGTAGGGATCGGGTCGGGAGTAGGACGGACGGGGGCGGAGCGCGGTGAACCGTGCAGAGTTTGCGAGTTGTGGTAGAGCAGTTTCATGCGGCAGTATTGAGCAACCGTGGTGGAGAACGGAGTTGGATTTGAGCAGCGGTAAGTCGTTCGATGACCGCCATCGGGTGTGTCAAGTCTTCTGTGTAAACGACCTTGATTTTGTTCTTGGTTTTGGTTTTGGTTTTGGTTTTGTTGTTGTTCTTGGTTTTGGTTTTGTTGTTGCTCTTGGTTTTGGTTTTGTTGTTGCTCTTGGTTTTGGTTTTGTTGTTGCTCTTGGTTTTGCTGTTGTTGTTGGTTTTGGGGATGGAGTGCAGGGGAAGGGGGATTTTTCCCCTTCCCTTGCATAGCCACGTAGAGGAAGACCTGAGATAAGCCCGGACGTTCTACGTCGGCCCGGAAGAGCCTCTCAACCTCGCGTCTTTCGACGAGACGTTCGAAGGAAAAGCCGGGGAGTTGCTGCCTACGCTGTTCGACGTAGGTGTAGGGTAGCCCGCTTATTCACGAAACGGTCTGATTACGGAAGTACTGTGGATACTGTTCGGGCGCGGCGCAAAGATACATGCAGAACATGGCAAACGATCATCAGTTGTTCATCGTGAAGGCGAACGATGGCGAGACTGTTCGTTTGGCTCACTTCTTCAGCCTGTTCACAAACCACATGCCATTCGAAGTGGTGATGCTTGGTCTGCGCGACGAAATTGCTGCAGGCTCGCCCACCCCTGAAGTCCCGATCGCAATGAAGACTGTGCAGACTTCCAGAGTGCGCAGGACTCGATCCATACCAAAGGGCCTTTCGCCGAACCAGCAAATATGCGGGCGGATCTTTCCGCCACACGCACAAAGCGGGACTTCGTGATAGATATTCGTGTCGTCGAAGGCCAGTTGACAGCGCTCGCATCGGCTCTTGAACAACTCGCCGTGCATGTGGAGCGGATTGGATCCGGCCTGCTCGTGCAAATTATCGACGTTCTGCGTGCAGAGAAAGAGACGAGAGCCCAGGGTGCGCTCCAGGGCTGCCAGCGCTCGATGCGCCGGGTTGGGCTGGGCAGCCGCTGCGACCGTCCTGCGCATCGAATAGAAGTCCCACACGAGCTGCGGATCTCGCCGCCATGCATCTGGAGAGGCGACCTCTTCGACACGGTAATTCCGCCATAACCCGTTCGTATCCCGAAACGTCGGGATGCCGCTCTCAGCGCTCATCCCCGCCCCGGTAAGCACGAACACCCGGTCAGTCGGCTTGATGTAAATCCGTGCCATTGATCGAGCCTCGCTGAGCCCAAAAAGCAAAAGGCCGCCCGGCATCAGGCGGCTGCTTCCCGCGGAGATCTTAGCTTCGGAACTTACGTTCCGCACATCGAGCGGTGTTGCCGCTCAAGGCACCGTGGCGTCTCCTGGCCCGGTTGCCGGACTCGGGATGACCCGAGCCGCTCCTGATGCTGACCGAACACTACGCCGCATGCTTAACGCTGGTCAACTTATCTTCGGTAATCGCCGAGCATTACTTGCGAGAACCGGATTACCCCAGGGAGTTGTCCGTTTCCTAGCCGCAAGTAGCACGGGAGGGCCATTCCCCGCGACGCACCCTGAGATATCATGTAACAAGCATCAAGAGCGGGCCGGACATGCTCCGGCTCTGCCAACCGAGCGCAAAGCGCCACGGTGGAACGCCTAACAGGCGGATGCGGCAGAGAGTCTGCAAAATGAACCCAGAAACGAACGGATCCCACGCAGGCTGTTCGCCACATATGCCGCTGGAACGGGCGTTGCGGCGGGCAGTGGCGCACACGGAGGGTCACGATGACGCACCCGATTGACTCTGTTTTCATCGACGCGATTCTTGGCGGGGTCCTGCGGGAACTAGGGTTGCCCCAGACGTTCCCGCTCATCAAACTCAGCCCACGGATGCAGAAATGGATTGTCGACGAGGCCGCGTGCCTGCAACGGGACGCGATGTCACACCCGACATTCGCTCTGTTGGTTGAGTATGGCTACCCGCTGACCCGCGAGAGCTATCTCAACATCAACAATGTCGATGAGGAGGACCTCGACGCCGAGCAGGAAAGTGAAACTGCCTCATCTGTTTCAAGAGTCGATGGTCGAGGAGCAGATCGCGTCGGTGATGTTCGAGATCGAGATTGACGACACGCTGCGGCGGCTGTCTGAGGGTGGACGATGACGGACAACGCGGCGCTCGTCATTGCCCAGTGCTTCGTGCTCGGGCTCGTCGCCCTCGCCGTCTCTGGCTGGGCGATCAGCATCGGCATGCGAGTCCTCGACTTCATCCTCGATCTGGTGTTCTAAGGAGGGCACGATGTGTTTCCACAACTACCCGGAATGCGGTGACGGCGGCTGAACGAGATTGTTCGCTTAACGACCGGCGGATTTTGAGTTCCACAGTGGGTTCTGAACCGTTAGGAAGATTCTCTACTCTACTTGATTCTTCAACAGGTTACAAACACACGGATTCGTACCGTCCTGATCCGATTTGTCGCGTTTTGAACATGGAACTACTACAGTTTTACCACAGTGTTTCGTGCGATATGAGACTTCGCCGAAGTCAGTTTCTCCTGTCGATTCCGGGGTACGGATTTTGCAAAGATGAACTCGCCGTTCGGTCCCCTAATGAACTGAATAAAGGTGATAAGCGTAGGCCGAAAGCGATACAGCAAACTCCCCTTGCGCATTGTCCACCTGTGAATTTGTCGATAGGTCGGTCAACTCGTGTGCGTCAATCGCCCCCAAATCCACTCTCACCGTCTGCGCTGTCGGTTGGAAGTTGAAGATCGCAAGGATTCTCTCGGACTTGTCGGCGCTGCTCCGAAGGATGGAGTAAAACTTACTGTCGTCCTGGCTCGGGATTCGTCTTCGAGTGCTGTCCAGGTAAAGCGCAGGGTGGCTGGCTCTCATCTTCAGTAAAGAGATGTTTCCTTTTGCAGGTCCCCTTTGCTCGGCGGAATTGCAATAGCAGAGCAGGTCCCCAGAAGTTGCCAGCAGGGCTTCGACGAACTGCTGTTGCTCGTCGTTTTGCATTCTAGGAACGGGAGCGTAAAGAGAGCTGCCAGCGGCCAACACCCGATCGTGATAGCTGCGCAGTGCAGCCTCAAGGATGCGAGGATCCCCTTTTTCTACGCTCTCCTTCAGGGGATCGTTGCCTTGCTCCCACCAGATACCGAGGCCATAGTCGTAGATATTGCTCCAATGCCCCTCCGCGACCCAGCCCACCGGGTCGTCTGAGTGAAATGCACCGCCTCCTTCTGGCTGTGAGAAAGTGGTTCCGTAACTAGCAATAACGCCGGTGATGCGGCGATTGCCTTTTTCCCACGTGTACCCGACGTACCAGTTCACCGCATCGATGACCATTCCATCCAAACCAGTGTCCATCCAGAAACGGACTACCTTTTCCGCCTCGCTCGGCCATGCGTCGTCTACCCAGTTGTATTGTGGAAGATGAATGGTGTTCCCGTCTTTGTCTTTGCCCGGCCATCGAGTCCAATAGTAGTGCTCGCAACGTTCGTCCCACTGCCAGAACTCTGTTTTGGAAGTTTCGTAATTTGCGAGACCTGGCCGCACGAAGAAATAGCTTTTTGATTTCGCTGGTGGTGGAGGCGCATCGGCACTATTGCTCCAGAAAAACATCTTCGTCTCCTGACTAGTGCGACCGGCACGGACATCGCTGCAGGCTTTCAGAAACTGTGTTGCATAGATGCTGCTGTATCCAAGATTGTCGAAGGCAATGACCGTGACCCCGAGTTCGTGGGCGCGTCGAACCATCCAACGGAAGTCGTCCATACTCCCAATCCCAGGATCAAGTCGATACCGGTCGATGGCATCGAGTCCTCCGTAGCTGTTACCGCCTTCCGCGGGAGCAAAGATCTCAATCGCATCTATGCCCTGGTCTTTCCAGAGGCGGAGCTGCTCTTCTGCCTTTGCATGGTCAAGAGACAGTTGGTCAAAGTGCCAGTATTTTGTCGTGGGCTTGAGGTGCACTCGACGAATAGCAGCCACACTACGGTCAAAATGGTGTCCTTGGGTGACATGTTGGGACGCTTGTTGTCCCTGTCGATGGGCTGGATTCTGGGAGAACGAGGAGACGAGGGCAACCAGGAGCACAAAAGATAACAGCCGTTTATTGATGAAAATGAGCGAAGGGTTCGCTCCGTCGCTTTCAGCAGCCGTGCTGGTGCGTGATGGAAGCTCATTCGAATTTCTCATTTGGCCAACCTCACTTGGGTATACCAATCGATGAAGTGCTCAACTGCAGGCCACAATGTGCTAGCTTGAATGCTTTCAAACCGCCCGGACAAAAACACTATTTCTGGTTTCAAACTCCGTCACGACAAAATAAGGAAATATCAGCAAGCATCATTGCGCCAACTCAGCGGACCTCGACTGCCTCTGGGCGCTTCGCTTTGGAAGGAGAATTCGCGCTAGAGGGAGGAGCGGCCGAGTTTCGGATCTTCAACTCAGTCGGCAGGACAACCTGCTGGCGGGGCTGCGACGAGCCGGCAATCCGTCCCAATAGAAGGCGTGCAGCGGTTGTGCCGAGCTGGTAACCGGGTTGATTCACCGTGGTGAGCGCCGGCGCAGTAAATTCAGCGAAATCGAGATTGTCAAATCCGACAATGGAGAGATCTTCCGGGCATTGCAGACCGAGTTCGCGGGCCGCCAGCAGTACGCCCAGCGCCATCAGATCATTGCAGGCAAAAATTGCAGTGGGCCTGGGCAGCATGCGCAACAGCCTCCTGGCGGCCTGATACCCGCTGTTGCGCTCAAAGCCCGCTTCCTGAATATAGTCCGGTTCGATCGACACCTTGGCCTCGGCGAGGGCTCGCTTGAATCCCTGCAGTCTCTCCACTGCGTTACCCAGGTGTAGCGGGCCGGTGATCACCGCGAGCTGACGGTGTCCCATCCGCAAAAGATGTCGCGTGGCACTATGCGCTCCTACTTCGTTGGCCACCAGAACCAGATCTCCGTTCCAACCCTGAGGCTGGCGGTCGAGGCAGACCACCGGAGCCCCCGCGCCCGGGGATCGGAAGTGAGTGGCGATCTGGCTGTCTACCGCTGGAATCAGCAGCCACCCGGCGGGCCGATAGGACTGCATTTCGTTTAGGTAGGAGATCTCCTTGCGAGCGTCATTGTCAGTGTTGCACAGTACGAGGCGGAAGGAACTCTTGTAAGCGACGTCCTCCACCCCGCGTACGACGGCAGGAAAGAACGGGTTGGTCACATCGGGGATGATCATGACCAGCATGTTGGTCTGGTTCCGGCGCAGTCCTCGGGCCAGTTGGCTGGGCTGATAACCAAGGCCGTGGATCGCCTCCAACACCCGCTGCCGCAATTTCTCCCGGACCTTGGCTGTGTCATTGATGACGTGCGACACCGTACCAAGGGACACTCCGGCTCGCTCCGCAATTTGCCGCATTGTTACGGCAGGGTTCATAAAAAGACTCAAAGCGTCTCAACGGATCTGGTATCAGGGGAGAGCGCCGAGATCACATTATTCCGCATCCTGAACGCAACGGAAACCCAGCCCTCCCGAGCGATCCATGCTTGGCGAGGTCATCAGAAGTTTTCCGTGCTCGTTGAGTTTATACGCCTGGGGGAAATACCAGATGGATCCCTGGGGTTGGTAGTAACTGCCCCCCCGCAAGATTCCTCCGATCGTGTGGTCATCCTGGAATTCTTCCGTCCATTGCCAGACGTTTCCGACCAGATCCATGACGCCGAATGGACTGGCACCCTGAGGGTGCGCATCAACCGCATCCGGACCATGCATCGTGCGGCTCTTGTCGGGTACGGGCACGGAGTCTGCATTCCATGCGTCGCCCCACGGGTAGAGGCGTCCATCGGTTCCCTGGGCCGCATACTGCCACTCCCACTCGTGCGGCAAGCGCTTCCCTGCCCAGGATGCATAGGCGCGCGCGTCTTCGAGAGAAACCCAAGTGACGGGCTTGTTGTCCCAGCCTGCTGGATAGTTGCCGTTGCTCCAGTCCCGCAGGAAACTCAAATCGTCTTGCGGATGGTAGTGGGTAGCGCCGAGAAATTTCTTGAATTGCGCGTTCGTGACTGGATATTTGTCGATCCAGAAAGACTTCACGTGCATGGGATGATCATGAAAGCGTCGCGGCGAATCCTCCCAAGCATATTGAACGTCCACGCCGATATCGTCGAAACCCTCAATCTCAATTCCTTGCAAACGAAAGCGGAAGTCCGCTTCGGGAATTTTCACCATGTCCGCGGGTGAGCCCGAAGGAGGTTTGGTCGCGGGAATGTGCACAATGTGTTGCGGCAGGACCTTCCACTCGTGCGAGTAACTCGCCAATGGTGTGGCGCTCAACTCTTTCGTCTTCGACATCAGTTTCTGAATCGCGGAATCAGGGGCGGTCCGTGATGCCAGCAATGCCCCGTAGCCGTGTGCTTCGATCGGGAAAGACAGTCGCGTCCGGCCAGCCTGGTCCTTCACCGGGGTAAGTTCGACACCGTGATAGAGATCGAAGTAGCGCATACCATCCTCGGTCGCCAGTTCGATCTGTGGACCGTCTACGTTGTACTCATTGCGGTTCACAATGGTCCAGACGGTTTGCTGGTCTAGTGGCCAACGGCTGGCGTAGACACCGTAACGCAACATTGGGGCAAGTGGCTCCCAATCGGCGCTTACGAGAAATGGGGCGACGGAACGTTCGATTGCAGCCGCGCGCCGCGTGGCTTCGGCATCTCGGGGAGTGATCCCGTTCCAGATGCCCCAGATGTTCTCCCAGCTTTCCCAGCCCACTCCGTTGAAGAATGCAAATTGCAGGTTGTCGGTCTTGTCGCGTTTCCAGCGATCCGAGATATTCACCATGTGCCGCGGTTCCAGCCATTTGTATTTGTCGACCATCGGCACAAACGGATACTGATACTGCCCCCAGGTCATCACGTTCCAAGCAAGCGCTTCGTCAGCCGGACCGCCTTCCGGCTCGAATGCCAGCGGGTGTCCGATCTTATCGGCACCTGTCGAGAAGGCGAGCGGGACTCCATCCTGAGTGTCGCCATTGATGCCATCGGCCCCGATCTCCGCCATCAACTTGGCAATCGCATCAGGCCAATCCATGCCCGGATCTCTGGTTCCCTGGTCCCACATCATCATTGGGAACAGCACGCGAACACCGCGGCGATGGAAATCCGCAATCATTCCGCGCACTCCTTCGACCCCGCCGGGCATAGACCGGATCATGTCTTGCTGATTGCGATTGTCAATTCCCATGTTTGGGTACGTGGGCCAGATGAGCACGGCGTCGATGCCGCCGTATCTTTTCTCTAGGTCATCGAGATACCGGTCGACCGTGTAGTGATGAGCGACCGGATCATAGAAATACCGATCCTCGACCATCATCTGCGGCTGGAAGAAACTCGACTGGGTCCACTTGAGTGCAGGCAGATCGTATCGCGAGCCGTTATAACCGATGCGAATCCGGCGTTCAATCCGCCAGTGCCGAATGTCGGTCAGCCAAGCATCATGTTCATTCTGGGTGCAGGCCGTTGATCCGCCCTCCCAGGCACCTTTCATAACGAGGCAACCGGGAGTTGGAATCTGCTGCCGATCAGGACGAAAGCGCGAGTCTTGGGCCGAAAGCGTGCCAACGATCGCGAGCACAACCGCAACAAGAAAGGAGGCGATGCGGGATTTCATGGGTGCGCTCCTACGGACTGCCCAATATAAAACGTTTCAAAGAAATAGTCTAACGGTTCCCGGGGGTTATCAAGGCGGCAGAGTCGAAACCCTCCACCGCAATGAGTTGGATTGCGGCTCGATGAAGTGCAGGGGAAGATCAGAGCTGCGATTGGGCAGCTGCGGAAAACCCGGAGCGAGGTAGCGAATCGACTTGATAGGCCAATTGAGACACACAAGTGAAAATAACTCAATGCCTCGGTCGAAGTTAGCACAGCCTGAACGTCGCGACGATGCCGTCGCCTTCTCGAATTGTGAGCATCTGATTCGCTTTCACCTGCGTGAATCGTTCGATTTTCTGCGTCGTCGGCCACTTGACTTCGATCAGATCCACGGCCTCGGCGTTCCCTAAACCGAAGTGAAGGCGAAGGTCACTTTGTGACATGACGCTTGTGCCGCTGTGCACTTCATCCATCTGCGCATGCTTGCCCGTAACGACACGCACCCGCGCTCCAATGGCGGTCCGATTGCACTTGGTTCCCACTAGTTTGATCTTAATCCAGTTCTGTTTATTGCCTCCAACATTGTGAAGGAGGGATGGCAGATCGTTCATATTCAAGACCAGAACGTCGATACCGCCATCGTTGTCATAGTCTCCGAATGCCGCGCCCCGGCTGGAAAAACGCGCACTGATGCCGGGTCCCATCTCTGACGAAACGTCACTGAAACGCCCATTACCGAGGTTTCTATACACCAGCCGCGGATTCTTGAAAGTCTCGCCGAAATCGTATTTGTCGATTTCCGGATAAATGTGTCCATTGATCTGAACGATATCCGGCCATCCATCATTGTCGTAATCGATAAAACCACAGCCCCAGGCTACATAGCTGTGGTTGATTCCGACGCCAGAATTGAAGGAGAGGTCGCTGAAGGTCCCATCACCATTGTTGTGGTAAAGATTGCAGGTGTCATTCGCGAAGTTGGTCTTGAAAATGTCGAACCAGCCGTCGCAGTCATAGTCGGCCACTGCGAGACCCATTCCACCCTGCTCGTGCCCGTCGTTGTTGTAGGCGCACCACGCATTGTCTGCAACATCGTTGAATGTGCCGTCATGGTTGTTCTGGAACAGGATACTCGGTCCCGAGTCGACTGCGACATAGATGTCCGGCCATCCGTCGTTATTGAAATCGTAAGACACAGCCGTGATCGAGTATCGAGGGCCGGGCTTCAGAATGCCGGCTTTCTGAGAAACATCTGTAAAAGTGCCGTCCCCGTTATTGTGGTAGAGGATGTTGGTTTCGCCCGGAAGGCCACGCGGGCCGCACACGGTGGGAATGCCTTTCCACTGGCAGAATCTCGCGTCCGCAATAGCGGGAGGCTGGTCCGGATCCAGCTTGACGAAATTGCATACGAAAAGATCGAGGTAGCCGTCCCGGTCATAATCCAGGAAAGTGCAGCCGGTGCCCCAGCGGACCTTCTCCTGATAAAGGCCAGCTTTATGGGTAACATCGGTGAAGGTGCCGTTTCCGTTGTTATGGAAAAGAATGTTATGGCCCCAGAAGCAGCAAAACAGGTCGTCCCATCCATCATTGTCATAATCGCCTACGCAAACGCCGGTCTGCCAGCCAGTACGCCCCAGTCCAGATCTTTCCGTAACGTCAGTAAAAGTGCCGTCGCGATTGTTCTTATATAAATGAGTGGTCGGCGTCTTTTTTGGCGGCCAATGCGCATCAAGCTGATTGCCATTGGTGAGGTAAATGTCCAGCCATCCATCATTGTCGTAGTCGAAAAAAGCGATTCCGCTACCCTTGGTCTCAATGATGAGTCGTTTGTGGTCTACGCCCCCCCACACGTTGGGAGTGTTTAGCCCCGCCTGCCGAGCCACATCCACAAACTGGACCGGAGACGATGTGGGGTCTGATATCGCAGATTCTACAACCACCGAACTTCTCCATCTCCAGAGTGGGGTCGTGAGAGCTTCCAGTAAGGAGCCACCAAGCACGACAAGAGATGAGCCGAGAAAGCGCCGTCGCGGGATGTTCATAGAGTCCCGGCACTATATCGATAGAAGCTGGCCTTCGAAAAGACCTGCCCGCAACCCGAAGCAACCATCATGTTGTCGCGGTATGCTTCATCGGGAGCGGCACTCTCGGAAATCGGCAGGCAACAATCCCCGCGCTCTTCTTTGGAGGGCGGTAATATGATCAATTGCCAGCTTCGTTCTTGCCTATCTTGTCACTGTATGCCTGGTGGATTGTCCCCGCAATTGCTCGAAGGTGCGCATTTCCTGCTGCGCCTCGGCGGCCTTGCCCTGCGCCCTGTAAACGGATGCCAGGAGAAAATGAATCGATGGCTCGGCCGGGCTATCCTTCTCGGCCATAAGTAGATCGGGCAAGGCGTCGCTCTGTTTGCCAAGCCGGATAAGCGCGCGTGCCCGATCCACGCGCGCCTGCATCAGCGTGGGGCAGAGGTCGATGGATTGATTCAACTCAGAGAGCGCATCTTCGCTAGAGTCGTTCGCTTCTAGCATGGCGTCAGCCAGTTTCCAGTGCGCGGTGCAATTGTTCTGATTGTTCGCCAATTCGGCCTTGAACTCCCCTTGCGCAGACTCCCATTTGCCGATATGCCAATAGACGTTCCCCATGGCCATATGCGTGCCCGGCTGATGCGGAGCCTTATCGATTGCCTTCTGGTATTCAGCCATAGCGCCCGAGTAGTTGAGCATGCTCTCATCGATTTCGCCGGCGATCTCATGCGCAACAACTGAATCAGGATCAATTTCATTGATCTTCGCCCGCGCGTCTTCCGACAACTGCAGGTAGGTCTTGCGGAGCAGATACCATCCTTCCACGCTTCTTGGATTCCGATTCAGAAAGTTGTTGAGGTGCGAGGCGGCCTCTCCGTATTTCTTGAGATCGATGAGGATAAGCGCAAGCGTCATCTCTACATTGTCATCGGTGGGGTTGGACCGCAAGGCTTCCCGGAGGAGAGGTTCCGCTTTCTCATTCACGCCCAACTGAAAATAACTCATACCCAGCATGCCGGATGCAGTGTGCATATTAGGATCGAGTTCCAAAGCGCGCCTCAGCACTTCCGCTGCATGGGTGTAATCACGGTCTTTGAGGTAGAGCATTCCCAGATTGTTGTAGGCTGGCGCAAGATGTGGCGCGAGTTTGACGATGGCCCGGTACTTTTCGATGGCCGTTGCCCCGTCACCATGCTGTTCGGCCGCTTTGGCCTGCACAAACAACTGCTGCACCTCGGGCGTGACTTCGTTGTTCGCCTGCCGGGCGAGGACCGCATCTGGCGCAAGAAAAAGCAGCCACAGGGCCAGCAATTGAGGCGCCCACGAAAACCAGGATGTGGACCAGTTCATCCCCACTGGGGTGGCGATTATAGTTGATGCGTATCGATGCGGCAATTCAAGATCATTGCAGACCTTGACAGTCACTACAGATCACCATTGCATCGAATCCGAACCTAGGCGCGATGGACGAATTTCGACGATCGGTGCGCCTGCCTCAGAGCAAAGGCCTGCCGATCGTCAGCAGCAGGACTGAGTGAGAACAGCCTTGAAGCGCCACACTTCCTTCAAGGCGACCCCTTATATTTCCGATTTATTTCCGATTTATTTTCTTGACAATGCCCAAGAATTGCAATTAGACTCCGCTCCGTTGAATATTTGAAACCTTTCAAATTATCAATTGGAGGCCCGCCATGAAGCGCCGCATCCTGCTTTCGTTGCTTTTTGTATTCATGCTCCTTGCTCCCGGAACTTCGTGGGCGCAGTTTGCACAACGAGGCGGCTTGGCGGGGACTGTTTTCGACGCCTCTGGCGCTGTTGTTCCGGGGGCGCAAGTCACACTGCTCGACGTAGCGCAGAACCAGACCCGCCAAATCACGGCCGACAAGACTGGCCATTTTGAGTTCGATAACCTCACTGCGGGACAATACAGGCTGACAGCCTCCCACGAGGGATTCCGAAGCGTGGCCTCTGAATTGATCGCGGTCAATATTGGCGCCGTTTCGAACTACGATTTCAGGCTGCCCGCCGGCTCCGTGCAGGAGACCGTAACCGTGACGGCGGAGGCGGTCGGCCTGGAGACTGAGAAGACAAGCGTAGACACCAACATTTCCGCCCGACAGTTCGAGGCATTGCCTTTGAACGGGCGCAACTTCACCGCCATCGCGGCCCTGGCGCCGGGGGTAGCCACATATCCGCAGGCCAACATCAATCCCGGGGGGACATACTCTGTTGGCGCGATGTTCGCTATGGGCGGAACTTCTTATACCGTCGGCGGCTCGTTTGTGGGTTCGCGCGACAACGGCTTTTACGTCAACGGAGTCAACGTCAACGACAATTATGAGAGCAGCATCAGCTTTGCACCCTCCACTGAAGCGCTAGGTACGGGAACGATTCAAATCGCGGACTTCTCCGCCGCGACCGGCCACGACATTTCCGCGTTGACGATGCAAACCAAGGCTGGGGGAAGCAAGTTTCACGGGGAAGCTTATGACTTTCTCGAGAACGATGCTATGAACGCCTTCAACCCATGGGCGAACGCTGAGCAGATTATCACGGGCGCGCCGAGCGCCAAGCCCGTCCTGAAACGCAACCAATTCGGCGGCAATTTGGGCGGTCCGATACCGATACCGGGATTGAAGAACAGGCTCTTCTTCTTCGCGAATTACGAAGACTTCATCGAGCACGACGGCAATCAACTGGTAGCTGCTTCGGTGCCTTCCGCCGCCGAGCGCACAGGAGATTTCAGCGAGTTGTTATCCCCCAACCCGAACCCAATTCAACTGTATAACCCCTTCTTCACAACCTACGACCCGATCACCGGAAACAGTACGCGGCCGCCGATTGCGGGCAATCGTCTCGATCTGGCTACGCGCCCCGATGGATCGCCGCTGATCGACCCTGCATCTGCAGCTTTGTTAACGGCATTTTGGCCGCTACCGAACATTCCGAATGTGCCCAGCAACCAGATAAACTATTCTGCTTATCAGACTCCAGGAATCTCCAACTACCACATCGACACGCGATTCGACGCGAGAATAACTGCCAATGACAACGTCTTCGTAACCTGGTCGAAATCAAAAGGACACTCGAACCTGTCAGGCGGTATTCCTCCCACCCAACTTCACAACGTACCTGTTCAGGACCAGGCATACCTGGTGACGGTGAACTACGCCCATATTTTCACTCCGCACCTGACCAATGAATTCATCTTTGGAGCCGGCGACGGCACTCTGGTGACCATACAGCCGAGTCAATTGAGTTGGTACAACGGCAGCAGCAATCCTATCAACGCGAATCTTCAGAATACCGGCGCTGGCTCAACGCACGGAATCCTAGGGATAGATGCCAGCAACTCCGCAGCGGTGGGTGGTAATTACCCTGGAAGATACGCAGTAGCGGGTGCCGGTGAGATATTCCAAGCCGAGAATAAGTCATACCAGGCTTCCGACAACCTCGACTGGGTTCGTGGCCGGCACTCGCTGTCAGTTGGCATCAACTACTTCCGAAAGAGCGAGATCGACTGGGACTTCATGCGACATGTGGGTTTTGGAGCAGTGGACGGTTTGAATGCTTTCAGCGCCAGCGGCGGCGATCTGGGCTACCAGGGCGGCGACGGCATAGCGGACCTGATGATGGGGATTCCCAGCAACATGTGGGTACGCTTTACCATCAACGGTGGAGGCCCCACCTCGCCCGATTACAACATCGTGTTTCCCTATTGGGGCATGTATGTGAACGACAAGTTCCGCATCAGTCCAAGACTGACGGTTTCTGCCGGCTTGCGTTATGACCTGAGCATTCCGGACTATACGCCAAACACGGCCGTCGCTCCCTGCTGCGCCATCTACACTCCCAACGTAGGTGGGGGCGTACTGGAGTATCCGGGTATCGCCTCGGGCCTGTCGAAACACTATCTTTCGGCCGACAAACGGGAATTTGCTCCCCGCCTAAGCGTCGCCTACAGTCCCAATCTCAAGACCGTAATCCGTGCCGGGTACGGCCTCTTCTATGATGCCGGAGCCAGCCAGGCAACCAACAATGTTGGCACAGCGATCTATGGAACTTCGGCCGCGGTCAATTATTCTGTCAACAATTCGACCCTCGGCCAGCCCATCGATACGCCCTTCTTGAATCTCTCGAGTGTCTTCCCGGCTCCGGTGAGCACGACGTTAGGATCCTTCCCGGTCTCCACGGGCAACGGCCAAGGATACTTGGGGGACGGTCAATGGGCCGGGATCACGTACTACGACCAGAAATCGACGCCGTTGCCCTACATTCAGCGCATGCTTCTCGACGTCCAGCGACAGGTCGGAGACCACGGTGTCTTCACCCTGTCTTACGCAGGAGCGCAAGGCCGGAAAGGACAGAATCAAACGAATCTGAACCTTCCACCTTATGCAACCGGATGGACATTCGGCGGCGGCAATGGCGACCCCACGTATGACGCGGCGCGTCCCAATGCTGTCGGCAGGTTTGGTGACATTTACGTGGTAAGACCAAGGCTAAACTCTTTCTACAACGCATTGATCGTTCAGTACCGGCACGATTTTAGCAGGGGCTTCCAGGTTACGAGCAACTACTCATGGAGCAAGACGGTAGGAGATTATCCCTGGACTAACCCTCTGGCGGGTAACGGAGCCCCCGGTGGCGCAATCACTGGACTTCAATACTCGAACCTTTATGACCGCGGCGAAAGCAACCAATCCCATCGCCATCGCTTTCTCTTCAGCGGAATGTGGACACCGCAGTATGGCACGGCGTGGCCGCGATGGGCAAAGGTACCGCTGACGGATTGGCGTATAGCCGGCATTGTGACGCTCGAGTCCGGCGAAGCGCTTACGGTGACAAACGGCGGTCCCGGCACTCCTTGTCCCGCCACCGATGCTGGAACCAGCACCTGTCCCACTGGCTTTGGTTCGAGCGCGCAGGACGGCGCTGGTTTTGGTGAACTATTGGTCTCTGGCAATCCGAATCTGGGTCATTGGGACAAGGCCTTTTCCAGGCAATTCGATACTTCGAAGTTCTCGGTACCGGCGATGAACGTTCGCGGAAACTCGGGCTTCGGAACGGTAAGAGGTCCGGGACAAAACAGGGTGGATCTTTCGCTCGCCAAGACATTCGCTCTGTATGAAAGGCTCCACCTGGAATTCCGGGCGGACGCCTTTAATTTCCTTAACCACACAAATTGGAGCGGCGTGAATACGACCTATCCCAGCGGCAGTGGGCAATTCCCCTTCGGACAGGTCAATGGAGCGTACGAGGCGCGCATCGTCCAGGTTGCCGGGAAGGTAGTCTTTTAAGGCGCTACGACTACTGCCTGCTTCGCCAGCTATGAGCCCGCCGCCCCTGGCGGACGGCATTGTGAGAATAGTTCGAGGGGCAAAACCGGGACGACGGGGCCCGTGTCCCTCCGTTCAAGGTGATTTAGCTGCCCTGGAGCTTGCGCATGTATCAGCCTGAGACGTACTTCGTATCTCTCTCGTTCATGATTCTCACCATGCTGTGCTGGGGGTCGTGGGCCAACACCATGAAGCTCACACCCGGCTATGCCTTCCAGTTGTACTACTGGGACTACGTGATCGGCATTATCGTGGGCAGCCTCGGTTGGGGTTTGACCTTAGGCAGTTGGGGCGGAGGCGACCTCTCTTTTCTCCGTAACATCAACCAAGCAGACTCTCTGCACATGCTGTTCGCCATAGCCGGTGGGGCTGTCTTCAACGTAGCTAATTTGCTTTTGGTCGCGGCCATTGACATTGCCGGGCTGGCCGTGGCCTTTCCGGTTGGAATCGGGCTGGCACTGGTAGAGGGTGTTCTTTTGAACTATGCGATCTCCCCCAAGGGCCATCCCGGACTGCTCTTCGGGGGCATGACGCTCGTGGTGCTGGCGATTGTTGTTGACGCGCTCGCATATCGACGCAGAGAGAGCCAGCAACATTCTGTCAGTCTGCGCGGAATCTGGATCAGCGTTGCTTGCGGATTGCTCATGGGCATCTTCTATCCCTTGGTGACCAAAGCTGTGACGGGAGAGCATTCTTTGGGCCCCTACTCAGTAGCCTTCTTTTTCGCCATAGGAACGGCGCTGTGCGCGATCCCAGTGAACTACCTGTTCATGAAGAAGCCCTTGACTGGTACTCCTCCAGTCAACATGGCGCAATACTTCCAGGCGAAACCGGCATGGCATTTCTGGGGCGTCATGGGTGGACTCATATGGTGCACGGGAAGCGTGTTCAACTTCGTTGCATCCCACGCACAAATGATCGGACCGGCAGTCTCCTATGCCATCGGTCAGGGAGCGACCATGGTTTCGGCCGTCTGGGGCGTCTTCATCTGGAAGGAATTCGTCAGCGCTCCACCGGCCTCTCGCAAACTGATTCCCGCCATGTTCATCTTCTTTCTGCTTGGGCTAGGATCGATCGCGATCGCACCCATGGTGACCAAGTAAGTAAACGGGATCTTTATGCAGAGACCCATCGTCGTCGTCGGCAGTATCAATCTTGATTTAGTAGTGGGAGCCGATCGTATTCCTCAGGTTGGAGAGACGATCGTTGGCAATAGCTTCAACACTTTCTTCGGCGGAAAGGGCGCAAATCAGGCAGTCGCAGCAGCGAAACTCGGATACCCCGTTTCGATGGTAGGGAACGTCGGGAGCGACGCCTTTGGATCGCAGTTGCGCGATGGGCTGAGAGCCGCGGATGTTGATACAGCTTACGTGAATACAATAGAAGGGCCATCCGGCGTCGCGTTGATCACGACCGGACAACGCGGTGAAAACAATATCGTGGTCGTACCTGGCGCGAATGGCCGACTCGTCCCGGCATCGCTGGAAAAAGCAGCCTCTCTTCTTGAACGAGCCGGATTTCTCCTTGCGCAGCTTGAGATTCCGTTGGAGACAGTTGACTACTTGGCCCAGTTCGCGGAACGGCACAACATTCCGTTTATGCTCGATCCCGCACCGGCACGCCAGCTTTCCGGAAACCTGCTTCGCAGGGTGTCCTGGATTACGCCAAACGAAACTGAAACCCAAGAGTTGCTTAAAACCGACATCGAGCCTGGCGACCAAGGCTGCTATGCAGCGGCAGATCGCCTTCTGGCTTGCGGCGTTAAGAACGTCTTGCTCAAGTTAGGATCGTACGGCTGCGTCATCGCCGAAGGCTCTCTGCCGAAGGAGCGTGTCCCCGCGTTTTCGGTGAACGCTGTGGATACGACCGCCGCGGGAGACGCATTCAATGCTGGATTTGCAGTCGGGCTGCTCCGCGGTCACACGACCGCGCAAAGCGCTGTCTTTGCTTCTGCCGTGGCGGCGATCTCGGTCACGCGGCCCGGTGCTCAACCTTCGATGCCAAGCGGGGATGAGGTAGAGCGTTTCCTATCACAACACTCCAAACGGGCGCCCGGCAGCGTGGCCCCGTGGGACCACTTTTCATCTTTGTCTTAACAGCGAAAAGGCGCAGTGCGCGATATTGATCGCCGTATGCTTACATGCGTTATGAAAACCACAATTAAATTCACTGTGTTCTTATTGATTCTGATCGCGGTTAGCGGATTTGCACAAACATCTGAATCCATCCCTAGCTCCTTGCGCGAGTTTAAAATTGAAAAACGTTATCTCAATATTCCCATCAAGAACGGTTCCATCTACAAGCGTGGTGTCACAACCCTCGTGGACGGCAAGGTCGAGGTCAGGAACGACATCGGACTGGCGGATGCTGCTCCCGACTGGTGGGCCTTTATGGACGTTAGCGCGTGGCGGGGAAAGACCGTCAGGTTTCAGGTTGACGCAAAGCTACCGCTCGGCTCCACGGCGTTAAGCTCGATTGAACAGAGCGATACCATCAAAGATGCGGAAAACCTCTATCACGAGCCACTGCGCGCACAGTTTCATTTCTCGTCGCGTCGCGGCTGGAACAACGATCCGAACGGCCTGGTCTTCTACAAAGGCGAGTATCACCTCTTTTATCAGCATAATCCATATGGCTGGGCCTGGGGCAACATGCACTGGGGCCATGCGGTCAGCCCCGATCTGGTGCATTGGATGGAGCTCGGTGATGTTCTAGCGCCCGACACCTCGGGGGACATGTTCAGCGGCTCGGCGGTGGTGGACTGGAAGAACACCAGCGGCCTTGGCGTGCCAGGCCAACCGCCGCTGATTCTCATCTACACCTCCACACTTAGCGGGCAATCCATCGCCTCCAGCACTGACGGACGCAACTTCACCAAGTTCAGCGGCAACCCGGTTCTGAAGAACATCCCCGGCGCCGAGGCCAACCGCGACCCGAAAGTCTATTGGCAGGAGCGAACCCAGAAGTGGGTGATGGCGCTTTACGTTGGTCTGCCAGGCAAGGAATGCGCCTCGAGTTATCCGGATTACGCATGCGGAAGTCTGGATAAGAATGGCCGGCCCACGCGCGAGAACGCGATTTATTTCCTCACCTCACCGAACCTGAAAGACTGGACGGTGACGAGCCACATCGAAGGCTTCTACGAATGTCCCGATTATTTCGAACTGCCAGTGGACGGCGACGCGCAAAACCAGAAATGGGTGCTCACTGCGGCAAGCAGTGAATACATGGTCGGCTCATTCGATGGCCGGACCTTCCGGCCAGAAACCCCAAAGCTGCCGGGGCATCGCGGCCGCGGCTTCTATGCGGCGCAGACCTTCAGCGACCTCCCGGACGGTCGCCGCATTCAGATCGGGTGGTTCCAGACGGAAACGAGGGGGATGCCATTCAACCAGTCCATGACCATTCCGCTGGAACTGAAGCTGGTCAGCACGCCTGCAGGCCCTCGCCTGACCCGGACACCTGTGAAGGAACTCGAGGCGTTGCGCGCCAAGACCCACAATTTCTCGCCGATGATACTGCATCCCGACAGCGTCAATCCCCTCTCGGAGGTGAAGGCGGAACTGGTCGAACTGCGCACGGAGTTCGAGCCGGGGGATGCGAAAGAGGTGATTCTCACCGTGCGCAGCGCCACGATCGTTTACGACGCGGAAAAACAAGAACTGCAGGTGAACGGCCAACGTGCTGACGCTCCGCTACTTGGTGGCAAACAACGACTAGTCGTTTTTAGTGACCGCGTTGGACTGGAAGTTTTCGCCAGCGATGGCCTGATCTACATGCCGATGCCGTTTATCCCCAAGGCCGACGATCTCGGGCTCGGCATCCAGGCCAAGGGCGGCAACGTAAAGATCAACACGCTGCAAGTTAACGAACTTAACTCCATCTGGAAATAGTCAATCCAACATAAGAAGACTATCCCCAGAGGTTGGACTGGGGAAAACATAAAACCAGTGACCCTTGAATATCGTCATCACCCATTTTCGGCTCCCGTCAAAACACAATTCATCGTGGTGATGGTCACGTGCGAGTGATGCTCATCATGCTGGGACCTTCCGCCCGCTAAGGTCATTTTTAGCTCGTCGGGAAACTTCTTCCAGCAGATCCAGAATGCTTAAATGTGCCGTCTTGCTTTGTGAAAATGATTCCATCCGTCATAGACCTCCCTTCCTAGATTTTGTGACCGGTCCAGCCCGAAGGCTTCGACTGCAGACGCAGAGGTGCCATCGTTCAATCAGTTTTGGGATTACTGCTGGCTGCTGCTACCGTGGCTTTCCAATCTCACTACCGTCGTGGTCTCAGTGACCGCTCAACACTGAGGACGGCAAACATGGGCTACTTTTTCTACTCTGCCCCTGCTGATAGAACGAACAGAGTGGGCGATCTTTGCAAGAGAATCTCACGGCGTCTCGCAGGTCATACAGCGGCACCAAGGCCTCCGAAGCTGGGAGTTCGACTGTCTCCCTTGAGCACATGCCGATGCCCCCGTCGTATACAAGTAAACTCCAACTACTCACTGACAGATATATGTGTGCTGTGCTCTGTTACATAGCTCGTACCGTCCTGCCAATGTTTCCTGCCCCGTCTACTTCCCAGTCACCCTCTGCCAGACCCGTTGACCGTTGACCCGTCTGGACGCAAATCCCCTCGATTTCATGTCTCGTGACACCTGGCACTGAGCCGCACGCGATTCCTTGTCCAGCCCGAGGCGTCGGTAGACCTCGACTGCGGGGATTGAATCCGGACACTGCTGTCCGGCTAAAGTTTCGGGAGGCCCTTCTAACCAGTTGAAGATAAGCATGATAACGCATGGTTGAATCAGGAACGATTTGAATTGAAAAAGGGCCGGATTGACTTCTTTCTGCCTG
>Ga0182024_10009327_pt1 | contig 20333 bp, 15 predicted proteins | sample P32metaG_FD_120480 | JGI IMG/M metagenome (GOLD analysis project Ga0182024, IMG submission 120480) | Permafrost microbial communities from Stordalen Mire, Sweden - P3-2 metaG (Illumina Assembly) | ecosystem: Environmental > Terrestrial > Soil > Wetlands > Permafrost | place: Sweden: Stordalen... | reverse complement strand
GCCATGCGGTCGGAGCGGTGGATCTTGCCCGGCTCGTATTTGCGCCCGGCCGAGCCCATCCCGTTCATCAGCCCAAACGACGAGCCGCTTTTGGTGACCCATTCCTTGCCGCGCACCCCGTCGGTGACGTAGGGCATGCGCTCCTTCAACGCGGCCGGTGCGTTGGCGGTAAAGAGGTCGGGCGGCAGCCAGATCAGATCAACATGGCAATCGGCCGAGATCACTTTGTACTGCATCGCCTGCCTCCATTCGGATTTGGCTGAGCGTAGCGCGGCGATCGAGCCCTGCCTACCCTCACCCTCCCAGCCCGCAGGCTGGGCCCCTCCCTCTCCCGCATTGCGGGAGAGGGGTAATTCGCGCCGGCCGCAAGCCCCTCTCCCGCTTGCGGGAGAGGGTGGCTCCGGGCGCAGCCCGGAGACGGGTGAGGGGGGGTCAGCCCTTCAGCAGCATCGCCGTCAGCTTCTCCGGCTCGCTCAGCATCGGATAGTGGCCGGTGTCGAGCTCGGCGAAGCTGCCCTGCAGCTTCTCGGCGGTGCGGCGCTGGTGGGCCTCCCCGGGGTTCTGCGCGCGCTTGCACCAGATGACGCTCGCCTGCCACGGCATCGACCAGAACTTGGCGAGCTTCACCCCCTGCTCATAGCAGGCGATCGGGTGCTGGGTGTAGCGCTCCAGCGCGTGCTCGCGCATCGCCGGGTCGAGGTCGGCGAAGAGCCGGTTGGCGGCGTCCTCGCGCGACGGGCCGGCGGTGATCCCCGTCGCCTGCGCGGTCGAGCGCTTGACGATGTCGCGGATTTTCTCGCCGTCGAGCAGCGCCAGCGCATCGACAAAGACGAGGCGCCCGATCCGCTCGGGAATCAACTCGGCCACCCGGCACGCGACCATCCCGCCCGAGCTGGTGCCGACCAGCACCACGTTGTCGAGGTCTTCGTAGAACAGCAGCTGCGCGACCTCGTCGGCCTGACTCTCGGTGTCGATGGCGGCGCGCACCTGCTCCGCCCGCTCGCCGCAGCCGTCGAGCGTCGGCGCGTAAACCTCATGCCCCGCCGCGCGCAGCCTTGCCGCCACCGGCTTCCAGATCCAGCCGCCTTGATACGAGCCGTGGATGAGTACGAATGTCGCCATGTCTTTACTCCCGGATCGCGGGCGTCCCGCCCGCCCTTAGCTCAAGAAGCGGCCGGGACGGCCGCGGTCCAACTTAGCTCCCGCCCGTGACGTCGATCGTCACGCCGGTGACGAAATCCGCGTCGCTCGACGCCAGAAAGCAGATGACTTTGGCCTGGTCCGCCGCTTCGGCGACGCGGCGCAGCGGGGTCTTGTCGATCTCGCGCGCCTGGTCCTCCTGGCTGCGCCGCTCCCAATGCGGGCGGATGCGCTCGGTCAGGGTGACGCTCGGCGCGATCGCGTTGATGTTGATGCCGTAGGGCCCCAGCTCGTAGCAGAGCTTCTTGGTGAAGGCGATGATGCCGCCCTTGGCAGCGGCATAGGCGCTGCTGCTCGACACGCTGCGCCCGCGCCCGGCGATCGAGGCGAGGTTGACGATCTTGCCGCTCTGCTGCCGCTTCATCACCGGCACCACCGCGTGGGTGAAGAGGAACGTGCCGTCGAGGTTGAAGTCGATCAGCTTTTTCCACTCGTCGAGGCTCAGCTCGTCGACCGTCGCGCCCGAGCGCGGGATCACCGTGCTGCCGCCCACGGCGTTGACGAGAACGTCGATGCGGCCGAACTCCTTGACGGCCTCGGCGACCAGCGTATTAACCTCCGCCGCGTCGAGCGCGTTGCACAGCCGCCCGTGCGCCCGCCCGCCGGCCGCGGTGATCTCGGCGACCGTCTTCTCCAGCCGCTCGGCGTTGTTGTCGACGCCGACCACGACCGCGCCCTCGCGCGCCATGATGTCGGCGGTGGCGCGGCCGATGCCGCTGGCGCAGGCGGTGATCACCGCGACCTTGTCGCTGAAGCGCATCGCTCCCCCTTTCGGCGTCGTATCGTTGCGGGCATTGTGAGGTCCGGCGAGCAGCGCCTGTCAACGAATGAGAAAAGAGGGGAGTGATGCAGATCGGAATGCACCTGCCGCATGCCGGCAGCCAGGCGACGCCAGCGCTGATCAAGAACCACGCGCGGCGCGCCGAGGCGCTCGGCCTCTCCGATGTCTGGGTCAGCGAGCACATCATCGTGCCGCGCGCGCAGTTCCCGCGCTCGCCGCTGTTCTACGATCCCGTGCTGACCCTGACCTGGGTCGCGGCCGTCACCGAGCGGGTGCGGCTCGGCACCAGTGTGCTGGTGCTGCCGATGCGCCACCCGCTGCCGCTCGCCAAGGAATTGGCGACGCTGCACAATCTCTCGGGCGGTCGGCTGATCATGGGAGTTGGGGTCGGCTGGCTCGAGCCGGAGTTTGCCGCGTTGGGCGTGCCGTTCCACGAGCGCGGGCGCCGCATGGACGAAGGCATCGCGATGATGAGGGCGGTGTGGTCGCAGGACCCGGTCAGCTTCGACAGCAAATACATCGCCTCCGAAATCAAGGACATGACGATGCTGCCGCAGCCGATCTCGCCCATTCCGATGTGGCACGGCAGCCGCAGCGAGGCGGCGCACAAGCGCACCGTCCGCGTCGGCGACGGCTGGCACGGCAGCCAGGTCAACCCGGAGCAGGCCGGCGAGGTCGTCAAGCGGCTGCGCCGCGACCGCCCCGAGCCCGGCTTCACGATCTCGGTCCGGAGCCATTGGGACGGCAAGGATGTCGGCATGATGAAGGAGCGCGTCGCCGCCTACGCCGCGGCCGGCGTCCAGCACGTCATGGTCCACCCGCAGGACCGCGAGATTGACGATTGGGACATTGTGATCGAGGGCGTCGGCAAGCTCATGTAGGGGGCATGTACGCCATCGCCGAAGCCTCGCGCTCTGTGATCCTCGCGCTGTGGGCGATCTGGATTATCCTGTGGATCGCCGCCGCGCGAAACGTCAAGCGCGCCGAATGGCGCGAGAACCGGCGCACCGCAATCTGGAACCGCGCCCCGGTGCTACTCGGCGTCGCGATGTTCGTTTGGCCGCCTCTGTCGCCCGCAGCGTTGAACCGGCCTATCCTGCCAGGCAGGCCGGAGCTGCCGAGCCTCGGCATGTTCCTCGTCGCCGCCGGGCTCCTTTTCGCGGTTTGGGCACGCTGGCATCTCGGCGGCAATTGGAGCGGCACCGTGACGGTCAAGGAGAACCATGCGCTGATCACGAGCGGCCCCTACCGGCTCGCGCGCCATCCGATCTACAGCGGGATTTTGCTCGCGCTGATCGGCACCGCGCTGGCGATCGGCTCGGCCCGCGGGTTTGTCGCCACGGCGCTGATCCTCGTCGGCTTTGTCATCAAGCTGCGGGTCGAGGAAGCACGGATGCGCGACACCTTTCCCGAATATGCCGATTATTGCCGCCGCACCGCGCGGCTGGTGCCGGGAGTGTTCTAAACGGGCGGAGGGCAGGATGAACGATAGCGAAATCGCCGCGGCGGCGGATGAATTCGAGGCGGCGCGGGCGCGCGGCGAGTATTTCCCCAAGGCGTGGTTCGACCGGCTCCCACTCGACGATGCCTATCGCCTCCAGCTCGCGCTGATCGTCCGCCGCGCGGGCGCGCGCCGCGTCGGCTGGAAAGTCGGGCTGACCTCGCGCGCGATCCAGCAGCAATTCCGCGTGCACGAGCCGGTGTTCGGCTGCCTGCTGGCGGACGGCCGCCTCGAGACGGGCCATGTCTTCCGCCGCGACGCGCTGATCGAGCCCGGCTTCGAGAACGAGCTGTGCATCGTGATGAGCCGCGACCTTGCGCCCGACGCGACGCCGGCGGATGTCGCCGCCGCAATCGCCAGGGTCCACCCGGCCTTCGAGATCATCGAGACGCGCGGCGACCTCACCGGCCAGCTCGCCCTCGCCCTCGCCGACAACGCGCAGCAGAAGGCATTCGTGCTCGGCCCCGCGATCGAGCATGCGGCGCTGCCGGAGCTCGACGCGGTGACGGTCGCCGTGCGCATCAACGACCGCGAAGTCGCTACCGCCGACGGCAGCGCGGTGTTAGGGCATCCCTACAATTCGGTGACCTGGCTCGCCGCCAAGCTGGCGCAATTCGGCGAAGGGGTGCGCGCCGGCGATTTCATCATGAGCGGCTCGTTCACCCGGCAATTCCCACTCGCCCGCGGCGACCGCATCGAAGCGCGCTTTGACGGCATTGGCATGGTGACAAGTTCGGTAGTCTAGGCCGTGTTTATTGAAATATACCAGGACTTAGTATAATGACCATGGTCATATCACTATATGTCGCCTGATGACCATGGACATATGACTATGAACGAGTTGGAACGCCGCATGCCGGCAGGCGAGTTCAAGGCCAAATGCCTGCGTATCCTAGACGACGTGGCGCGACGGCGTACGCCGCTCGTCATCACCAAGCGCGGCAAGCCCGTCGCCAAGCTTGTGCCGATCGACGACGAGCCGGTTGACCCCTTCGGCTGCATGGCCGGAACGATCGAGGTCCGCGGCGATATTGTCGGCTTCGTCGATGATTTAGAAGGCCCATAGCGCCGCTCACCGCGGCAGGGTCGTCTTCCCCATCAGGAATTCGTCGATCGCCCGGGCACATTGCCGCCCCTCGCGGATCGCCCAAACGACAAGCGACTGGCCGCGGCGCATGTCGCCGGCGGAAAATACTTTCGGCACCGAGGTCTTGTAGTCGAGCATATTGGCCTGGACATTGCCGCGCGGGTCGAGCGCGACCCCCGATTGCTCGACCATGCCGGGGCGGCGCGGCCCGACAAACCCCATCGCCAACAGCACCAGATCGGCCTTCAGCTCGAAAATGCTGTCGGGCATCTCCTGCATCGACCAGCGACCGTCCGGCGCCTGCGCCCACTCGACCCGGACGCATTCGAGGGCCTCGATCTTGCCGTTCGCGCCACACGCGCGCTTGGTCAGCACCGCCCAGTCGCGCTCGCAGCCCTCTTCCTGCGACGACGAGGTGCGCAGCTTCAGTGGCCAATCGGGCCAGGTCAGCGCCTTGTTCTCGTGGTCGGGCGGCTTCGGCAGGATTTCGAGCTGGGTGATTGACGCGGCGCCCTGGCGGTTCGAGGTGCCGATGCAGTCCGAGCCGGTATCCCCGCCGCCGATCACGATGACATGCTTGCCCTGGGCGGTGATCGTGCCGCCCGGCGCGGCGCGCGGCTCGTCGTCGCCGGCGACGCGCTTGTTTTGCTGGGGCAGGAAATCCATCGCGTAGTGAATGCCGCCAAGCTCGCGCCCCGGCACGTCGAGGTCGCGCGCCCATTCGGCGCCGCCGGTCATCGCCACCGCGTCAAAATCCGCGAGCAGTTTTTGCACGCTCAGCGTCACGCCGATCTCGGTCGAGGGCCGGAACTCGACCCCCTCCGCGGCCATCTGCGCGACGCGGCGGTCGATCAGGTGCTTTTCCATCTTGAAGTCGGGGATGCCGTAGCGCAGCAGCCCGCCGATCCGATCGTTCTTCTCGAACAAGGTCACCGCGTGGCCGGCGCGCGCCAACTGCTGGGCGCAGGCCATGCCGGCCGGGCCGGAGCCGACCACCGCGACCCGCTTGCCGCTCTTGCGCGCCGGCAACAACGGGGTGATCCAGCCCTCGTCCCATCCGCGGTCGACGATCGCGCATTCGATCGTCTTGATCGTCACCGGGTTGTCGTCGATGTTGAGCGTGCAGGCGGCCTCGCACGGCGCCGGGCAGATGCGCCCGGTGAATTCCGGGAAGTTGTTGGTCGAGTGCAGGACGGTCAGCGCGTTCTTCCACTGGTCGCGGTAGACCAGGTTGTTCCAGTCCGGGATGATGTTGTTGACCGGGCAGCCGTCATGGCAGAACGGGATGCCGCAATCCATGCAGCGCGAGGCCTGGCCGCGCAGCGTCGCGTCCGGCAGCGGCTTGACGAACTCGCGCCAGCTCTGCACGCGCGCCGCCGGCTTGTCGTAGTGGCGGTCTTCGCGTTCGACTTCGAGAAACCCGGTCGGCTTGCCCATCCCCTGGCCCTTGCAACCAGCCGGCCAACCGACTGGTCATAAATGCTGACTTATATCAATGATGCCCTGCCCCGGGCGGAACAGCAAACAATAACGCGCGCAACCAGCGCAGCCCGCGCACCTCGGCTTGGCCCAGGATCTCCAGGTCGCCGGATCAAGCCCGGCCATGACGAGCAGGAGGAAGATTCAATCCCACTGGATGATGCGAGAGCATGATCGCTTTAAGTTGACGCATCCCCATTTCCGCGCCTCCCCGGGCCTTGACCCGGGGGTCCACGTCTCCATTTCCGGCGACTGAACGAAAAGACGTGGATGGCCGGGTCAAGCCCGGCCAAGGAGAAAATGGAGCGGCTCAAGCTAAGCAGACTAGAGGCGGACGTTGCCGAGCCGGGCCGGCCGCTGAAGCCGGCGGTTATTCAGCGGCGGCCATGCGGCCCGTTTCGGCTTCGGCCTTCAATTCGAGAAGGGCGCGCCGGTAGTCCCGCGGCATCACCTTGACGAAGCTCGCGACGGTGGTGTCCCAGTCTTCGAGCAATTGCCGCGCGCGCTTGCTGCCGGTCAGCAGATGGTGACGCTCGATCAGGATGCGCAATCGCTGCGCGTCATGGCGCATGAGATCGCCCATGCCGTTATCGTGCACGTCGACCGGGCGCTGGCGCGGTCTGTCGTCCTCACCGCCATCCTCGCCAGCCCCGAGGTTTTCCAGATCGACGCCGGATTTGTTGCACAGGCTGGCGAAGCTTCCCTTCGGGTCCCAGACATAGGCGATGCCGCCCGACATGCCGGCGGCGAAATTGCGCCCGGTGTCGCCGAGCACGACGACGATGCCGCCCGTCATGTACTCGCAGCCGTGGTCGCCGGTGCCCTCGACGACCGCGACAGCCCCCGAGTTCCTGACCGCGAAGCGCTCGCCCGCGACGCCCTCGAAATAGGCTTCGCCGGCGATCGCGCCGTAGAGCACGGTATTGCCGATGATGATGTTCTCGGTCGGCTCGCGCGTCGCCCGCGGCGGGTGACGAACGATGAGCCGCCCGCCCGACAGCCCCTTGCCGACATAATCATTGGCGTCGCCGATCAGCTCGACCGTGACGCCATGCGCGAGAAACGCGCCAAAGCTCTGCCCCGCCGTGCCCTCGAACCGCGCCCAGATCGTGTCGTCGGGCAGCCCGTCATGGCCGTAGCGCTTAGCCACCTCGCCCGACAGCATCGCGCCGACCGTGCGGTTCACGTTGCGGATCGGCTTTTCGATGCGCACCAGCTCGCCGCGATCGAGCGCCGCCTGCGATTCCACGATCAGCTCCTGGTCGAGCGCCTTGTCGAGATGGTGGTCCTGCGCCTCGCAATGACGGATCGCCACGCCCGGCGCCGCCGGCTCCTGGTAGAGGATGCGCGACAGGTCGACGCCGCGCGCCTTCCAGTGATGGACCGCGCGCACCATGTCGAGCCGATCGACCCGGCCGATCATCTCGTCGACCGTGCGGAAGCCGAGCTCGGCCATGATCTCGCGCACTTCCTCGGCGACGAAGAAGAAGAAGTTGATGACGTGCTCGGGCTGACCCGTGAAGCGCGCGCGCAGCACCGGGTCCTGCGTCGCGATGCCGACCGGGCAGGTGTTCAGGTGGCATTTGCGCATCATCACGCAGCCGGCGGCGATCAGCGGCGCGGTGGCGAAGCCGAACTCGTCGGCGCCCAGCAGCGCGCCGACCACGACGTCGCGCCCGGTGCGCAAGCCGCCATCGACCTGCACCGCGATGCGGCCGCGCAAGCCATTGCGCACCAAAGTCTGCTGGGTCTCGGCGAGGCCGATCTCCCACGGCGAGCCGGCATGGGTCAGCGAGGTCAAGGGACTCGCGCCGGTGCCACCCTCATAGCCGGCGATCGTCACGTGGTCGGCGCGCGCCTTCGAGACGCCGGCCGCCACCGTGCCGACCCCGACCTCGGACACCAGCTTGACCGACACCGCCGCCTGCGGGTTGGCGTTCTTCAGATCGTGGATCAGCTGCGCCAGATCCTCGATCGAATAGATGTCGTGATGCGGCGGCGGCGAGATGAGGCCGACCCCCGGCGTCGAATGCCGCACTTTTGCAATGGCTTTGTCGACCTTGTGGCCAGGGAGCTGGCCGCCCTCGCCGGGCTTGGCGCCTTGCGCCATCTTGATCTGCAGCACATCGGCGTTGACCAGGTACTCCGCGGTGACGCCGAACCGGCCGGACGCGACCTGCTTGATCGCCGAGCGCTTTGAATCGCCGTTCGGCATCGGCTTGTAGCGCTCCGCCTCCTCGCCGCCTTCGCCGGTATTCGACTTGCCGCCGATGCGGTTCATCGCGATCGCCAGCGTGGTGTGGGCTTCGCGGCTGATCGAGCCGAAGCTCATCGCCCCGGTGGCGAAGCGCTTGACGATCGCCGCCGCCGGCTCGATCTCATCCAAGGGCAGCTTCACGGCCGCCGGCTTGAACTTCATCAGCCCGCGGATCGTCAGCAGCCGCTCCGACTGGTCGTTGATGATCTCGGCGAAGGCCTTGTACTCGGTCGCCGAATTGCCGCGCGCCGCGTGCTGCAGCCGGGCGATGGTTTGCGGCGTCCAGGCATGCGCCTCGCCGCGCAAGCGGAACGCGTAGTCGCCGCCGACATCCAGCATCTCGTGATAAAGCGGGTCCTCGCCGTAGGCTTGCGCGTGGCGGACCAGCGCCTCGGCGGCGATCGCGAACAAATCGGCCCCTTCGATGGTCGTCGCGGTACCGGTGAAGTACTTGTCGACAAACGCGCTTTCCAGCCCGACCGCATCGAAGATCTGGGCGCCGCAATAGGATTGGTAGGTCGAGATGCCCATCTTGGACATGACCTTCAAGAGCCCCTTGCCGACCGCCTTCAGGTAGTTTTTCTGAACGTCGTAGGCGCTCAAGGGGAGCCCGCTTTCGGTGCGAACCTGCTCCAGCGTCGCGAAGGCGAGGTAGGGGTTGATCGCCTCGGCGCCATAGCCGGCGAGCACGCAGAAATCGTGCACCTGCAGCGCGTCGCCGGTCTCGACGACGATGCCGGTGCGGGTCCTCAGCCCTTCTAGGATCAAATGGTGATGCACCGCCGAGGTCGCGAGCAGCGCCGGGATCGGGGCGCGCTCGGGCGAGACAGCGCGATCCGACAGGATCAGGATGTTGTGCCCGGCGAGCACCGCCTCGGTCGCCTGATGGCACAGCGCGTCGAGCGCCGGCTCGATCCCCGCCGCGCCCGCGGCGGCCGGCCAGGTGATGTCGAGCGTGTCGGTCTTGAAGCGGCCCTCGGCCAGCCGCTCGATGTTGCGGATCTTGTCGAGATCGGCGTCGGTCAGGATCGGCTGCGACACTTCGAGCCGGTGATGCGTTCCGACCTCGCGCCCCAACAGGTTCGGCCGCGGGCCGATCATCGAGATCAGCGACATCACCAGCTCCTCGCGGATCGGGTCGATCGGCGGGTTGGTGACCTGCGCGAAATTCTGCTTGAAGTAGTTGTAGAGCACCTTCGGCTTGTTCGAGAACGCGGCGATCGGCGTGTCGGTGCCCATCGAACCGACGGGATCCTCGCCGTCCTTCGCCATCGGCTCGAGGAAGAACTGGACGTCTTCCTGGGTGTAGCCAAAAGATTGCTGCATCGCCAACCGCGCGGCGGGGTCGTTGGCGCGCGGCGGGCCCCCGGCCTCTTCCGGCTCGGGCAGCTCGGAGAGCTTGTACTGCGTCTCCTTGAGCCACGCCTCGTAAGGATGCTCGGCGGCGAGCTTCGCCTTGATCTCGTCGTCGCCGATGATGCGGCCCTCTTCGAGGTCGATCAGCAGCATCTTGCCGGGTTGCAGCCGCCACTTGCGGATGATCCGCTCTTCCGGGACCGGCAGCACGCCGGCCTCCGACGCCAGGATCACCTGGTCGTCATCGGTGATGATGTAGCGCGCCGGGCGCAAGCCGTTGCGGTCGAGCGTCGCGCCGATCTGCCGCCCATCGGTGAAGGCGATCGCCGCCGGCCCGTCCCACGGCTCCATCAGCGCCGCATGGTATTCGTAGAACGCGCGCCGCTCGGGGTCCATCAGCGGGTCGGCCCAGGCCTCCGGGATCAGCATCATCATCGCGTGCGACAGCGAATAGCCGCCGGCGGTGACGAGCAGCTCCAGCGCGTTGTCGAGGCAAGCCGTGTCGGACTGGCCGGGCAGGATCAGCGGCACAAGCTTGCCTAGATCGGCGCCCATCAGGGTCGACGACATCGCCTGGCGGCGCGCCTGGATCCAGTTGACGTTGCCGCGCACCGTGTTGATCTCGCCGTTGTGGCAGAGATACCGGTACGGGTGCGCCAGCCGCCACGACGGGAAGGTGTTGGTCGAGAAGCGCTGGTGCACCAGCGCCAACGCCGACACGCTGAGCGGGTTGCGCAGATCTCATAGAAAGTGCCGATCTGCGGCGCCAACAGGAGGCCCTTGTAGACCACGGTGCGGGTCGAGAAGGACGGGATGTAGAAATCCCGCAGCCCCGGCAGCCCGTGCCGCTCGGCCAGGTTGGAGACGCGGTTCAGGGTCTGCTTGCGGATCGCCAGGATCTTGCGCTCGAACGCGTCCTGGTCGGCGATGTCGGGGCTGGCGCAGACGATCGCCTGAACGATGGAGGGCATCGTCTCGACGACCCGCTTGCCAAGCCCCGTCGTGTCGGTCGGCACCTCGCGCCAGGCGAGCAGTTCCTGCCCCTCGACCCGGACAAAGCGCTCCATATGGGCGACCGCGAAGGCGCGCGCCTTCTCCTCCCTCGGCAGGAAGCACATCGCCACCGCGTAGCGCGCCGGCGGCGGCAGGGTGAGGCCGCGCTCCTCGCACCAATGGCGCAGCAACGCGTCCGGCGTCTGGATCAGGCAGCCCGCGCCGTCGCCGACCAGCGGGTCGGCGCCGACCGCGCCGCGGTGATCGAGATTGACGAGGATTTCCAGGCCGCGACGGATGATGTCGTGGGATTTTCGACCCTTGATGTTGACGACGAAGCCAACGCCGCACGAGTCATGCTCGTTGCGGGGATCGTAAAGCCCAGGTCCTCTCGTCTCTGCCATCCTCGAATGCTCTTGCCGATCGGTTTATTGCACGAATTTGGCGCACATACCGGCCATCGTGGCATGCCGTCGCCGATACCACGTGGGACAGTATGCATGACTGATACCGCGAACGCGAATCGCGGTTGCGCCGCCGGGGTTTATTTCCCCGCGGCCGCCAATTTGTCGCGGTTCGTTCTGGTCGTCGTGGCCAGGACAAGCCCGGCCAGGACGATTGAAGCGGGCTCGGTTTAGCTCGCCGCCTGTTGCTTGTAGCGCCGCCCGGCGAGGTAGCGGACACCCGCCGGCCCGCATTGCTCGGTATGGGCCGTCCCCGCCGACATCGCGCACAAATCGCCGGCGCGCAAGGTTTCCGGCTTGCCGTGGCGCGCGATCGTCATCTCGCCGTCGAGGACGAGCACGCAGGCATCGAACTCATGCTCGTGCTCGGGGTTGAAGTGGTTCGCCTCCATCCGGCGATCGACCATCTCGCCATAGCCCTCGGCGTGGAGCTTTTTCTCGAAATCCGCCTGGTTCATGCCGCTTCTCCTCATTCCCTCGGCCGATCTTAGCACGTCTCGGAGCGCTTCCTAAATCGCCTTGGGTGCGACGAAGCCGCAATAATCACAATGGCGCGCTGCGCGCCGATCCCGTTCCATGCGCTAACCCGTGGTCCTATCGGCGGGCTTGCGCATAGACGCCGGACCGACCTCTGCTTAGGCTATCTCCAGAACACGCAAAGGGAGACCGCCGATGACCGCGCAACCGCAACTCCGCCCACTCGGACAGGCGCTCGGCACCGAGGCGCTCGGCATCGACCTGGCGCAGCTCGACGACGCGGGTTTCGCCTGGGTCGAGCAAGCCTTCGCCGCGCACCCGGTGCTGGTGTTCCGCGAGCAGAGCCTCGCCGCCGCCGATCTCGCCGGGTTCGGCGCCCGCTTCGGCAAGCCGCGCCCGCATTCGCTGATCAACTATCGCTATCCCGGCCAGCCCGATGTCTCCTACCTGCGCAATGTCGACGACGCGGGCAAAACCGACTGGTTCGGGGTCAAGCGCGCCACCGCCTGGCACACTGACTCGACCTACGAGACCGAATTGCCGCTGCTGGCGATCCTCCACGCGCTCGAAGTGCCCTCGCAGCGCGGCGGCACGGTGTTCGCCGACATGGTCGCCGCCTACGCGGCGCTGCCGCAGCAGATGAAGGACCGGCTCGCCGGCCTCACCGGGCTGCACGGCCACACCTCGGGCCCGGCCGGCGGCGAGCTCTACCGCAACAACGAGGCGGCGAAGACCGCCGACAAGCACTATGACGAGAAGCCGTGGCCGGCGATCACCCACCACCCGGTGACGGACAAGCCGATCCTCTTCGTCAACCCGATGCATGTGCACGGGTTTGTCGGCATGGACAAGGATTCCGCCTGGGGGCTGATCGAGGAGCTCGCCCGCCACGCGACGCAGGAGCAGTTCATCTATTACCACTCCTGGCGTGTCGGCGACGTCGTGATGTGGGACGAGCGCGCCACCATGCATCGCGGCGCCGGCGACTACGACCCCGCCGAGCGCCGCGTCATGCTGCGCACGATCGTCTATCCCACCGAGGGCGTCACGACAGCGATGTAATGTTCAAATTACCGCTCCCCGGCGAAAGCCGGGGTCCACTCCTCTGCTTCCCGAGCGGCGGCACAATGGGCCCCGGCCTTCGCCGGGGTGGAATTGGATTTATCCAATTCCATATTTCTTGGCCCAGCCGAGCCCGGCGACCGTGTCGCCCTTCGGCCGGTACTCGCAGCCGATCCAGCCCTCGTAACCGATCTCGTCGAGCAGATCGAACAGGAACGGGTAGTTGATCTCCCCGACATCGGGCTCGTGGCGGCCCGGCGTGCCGGCGATCTGGACGTGCGGGTACATGCCCGCGAGGTCGCGGATCGTTGGCGCCAGATCGCCGCGCATGATCTGCGCGTGATAGAGGTCGAGCTGCAGCCGCAGATTGGGCCGGTCGACCGCCTCGATGATCGGCATCGCCTGCGCCGTGGTGTTCAGGTAGTAGCCGGGGATGTCGCGGGTGTTGATCGGCTCGATGATCGCGGTGATGCCCTCGCGCGCGAGCCGATCGGCGGCCCAGCGCAGATTGTCGATATAGGTCGGCAGCGCCAGGGTCTTGTCGCGGCCCTCGGGCCACAGCCCGGCCATCGCGTGGATCGTCTTGCACTTGGTCGCCTTGGCGTAGGGAATAGCGGTCTCGACCGCCGCCATGAACGCCTGCTGCCGCCCCGGGATCGCGGCGAACCCGCGTTCACCGTTCGCCCAGTCGCCCGGCGGCAGGTTGAAGAGCGCCAAGGTCAGCTTGTTGCGCTCCAGCCGCTCGGCGATCTGTTCCGGCTTGTAGTCGTAGGGAAAGAGGAACTCGACCCCCTTGAACCCGACCTTCGCGGCCGCGTCGAACCGGTCGAGGAAATCGACCTCGTTGAACATCATGCTCAGATTGGCGGCGAAATTCGGCATGCCAGCGGCTCCTTCACGGCAAGTCGTCACTCTTTCCTGCCCGCCGTGCGAAGACAAGCCCGTCGAACGGCGCGCCTAGGGCGCCGGCGGAAGCGGGTTGGTGGTCACCGTGAGCGCCGCCAGGTCGATAGTGAAGGTCGACCGGGGCTGCCGGCGCGGCGCCACATGGACACCGCGGCGGCCAAGCCGCGTTCTCGGCTACTTCGCGGCGTCCTGCAGAGCCGGAAGCTGTGCCGCCTTGAGCACCGCGGCGGCTTCCTTGGCCACCACCGTGCCCTCGAAGAAGCGCGGGTTCTGGGTGCCCCACAACCGCACCGCGTTGGCGAAGGTGAAGTCGCGGAAATTGGCGTCGCTGAGGAACCCGTCCTCGACCAGCTCGTACGCCTCGGCCAGCGGCTCGCGCATGTCGATGACGTCGAAATGGCCGATGTCGGAGCTGTAGATCGCGTTGAGCTGCGCGCCGAACGGGTTGCCGCGCGAGAAAGCGGCGGCGTTCATCCGGTCGTCCGCCTCGCAGCCGAAATAATAGGGCTTGGCGTAGAGATCGACCCAGTCCTGCTTGCGGGTGATCTTGCAGGCGGAGAAATCGTCGAGATCGTCGATCCCGCCGGTCATCTGCAGCTCGGGGTCGGGCCAGCCGTCGCGCTCGCGCAACGCCGCGGCGTGCTCGGCATAGCCGTATTTCTCGACCAGGCTCATCAAGAGCTCGCGGTCGAGCTTGTCCGGCCGCATGTTTTCCAGCGCCTTGGCGTTGCGCCGCTCCCAATGCTCGATCAGATCGCCGAACAATTGCGCGCCCCAGCCGACGCCGCCCTCGAGGAAGGCGAAGCGCAATTCTGGGAAGCGCCGCGTCACCCCGCCGAGGAAGATGCCCTTGGCGGCGGCGTGGCCGGCATCGGCGAAATGGCCGATATGGTTGTAGGTGAAGTTGGTCGGCGAGTTGCGCAGCGCCTGGTTGCTACCGGCGCTGTGGAAGGTCGGCGCGATGCCGACCTCGCGGCATTTCGCCCATACCGGGTCGTAATCATAGAGGCTGTCGATGCCGAACACCTCGTACCACACGGCGTGGCGGAGCGTATCCGCGTCGCTACCCGCCACCGACGGCACTTGGCGCGGCATTGCGCTGCCGAACATGCCGACCTTGGAGCCCAACTGCTTGGTGACGAAGTCGAGCTCGTCGATCGCCTCGTCGGGCGTGTGCATCGGGATGATCGCCGCCGGCGTCATCCGGTCGCTCAGGTCCTTGAAATAGCCGGCGGAGACGATGTTGTAGGCGCGGATCACGGCGCGGCGCGTCTCATCGTCCTTGATGCGCGGCAGCCTAAGCCCGGCGGTCGGGTAGACGATGGCGAAGTCGGAGCCGATCTCGTCGAGCCGCTCGTAGAGCAGATGCGGCAGCATCGCGGTGGCGCGGTCGTAGGTGTTGCCGGTCTGCCGCGTCCAGAAGCCGGGCATGGAGAGCCGGCGACGTCGGCGCTCCTCGACGCTCAGCAGCAGCGCGTCACGCGTGGTCGCCATCGCGGCGAGAAAGCCGTCGGCCGCCTTGTCGCCGCCGACTTTGCGCATCTGTTCGGCGAACACCGGGTCGTACTCGACCCAATGCCCGTCGCCGTCGACGACTGGATGGTTGAGCTTGGCGCGAATTTCCGCTGGGCTGTGGTGACCGTGGCCGCTCATGGGTTCCTCCGCGATGGTGGGACTTCATCTACGTCCGGCAAATCCGGCCGGCCGGAAACCATTACCCTTGAGCTTGCGCCGCGAACCGGCGCGCGGCAATGCTTTTCAACTTATCCGCCCGCTCGGCGAGGCGAGCGAGCGCATAGGTGACGCGTCGGTTTCGCGGTATGCTCGTTCCGCGATGAGTAGCTGTATGCAAAGGCGGTGGATCGCGGCCGCTCTGGTCGCCGTCGCCGTATCCGCGCCGGCTCGGGCGCAGCACATCACGATCGACGGGCGGTTTTCGCCCGCGCAAACGCTTGTCGGCCCGAACTACGCGATCGGCGCCAATCTCGGTAAGCAGGTCGGCGGCAATCTCTTCCAGAGCTTCGGCCTATTCAACCTGTCGAGCGGCGAGGGCGCGACCTTCACCGGGCCCGCCACGGTGTCGAACGTGATCGGGCGGGTGACGGGCGGCAGCACCTCTTCGATCAACGGCGCGATCAACTCGACGATCTCGGGCGCCAACGTCTACCTGATCAACCCCGCGGGTATCGTTTTCGGGCCGAACGCCACCATCAACGTGTCGGGCGGCTTTCACGCCGCGAGCGCCGATTATCTCAAGCTGCAAGATGGCGCGAAATTCCAGGCGACCAATCCGGACGGCAGCACGCTTTCCGCCGCGGCGCCGGCCGCTTTCGGCTTCCTCAACGCAACACCTGGGGCGATCACGGTCAATGGTAGCACGCTCGGGGTTCCGCAGGGCCAGACCCTTGGCCTCGCCGGCGGAACGATCAACGTAACGGGCGCGGCGCTGCAAGCGCCGGCGGGGACGATCCATGTGACGAGCGTCGCCAGCACCGGGGAGGTGCCGGTAGCCCCGGGGAACGTATCGACCGTCACCGCGCACGGCGCGGTCAACATCACCCAGGGCGCCTCCCTCGACGACACCGACCTGACCGGGCTCGGTAGCGGCGGCAGCGTATTCATCCATGCCGGCAATCTGACGATCGATAAGAGCACGATCAACGCCGCGAATTTCGGCGCCGAGTCGGGCGGCATCATCTTGCTGTCGGCCGATAATCAGATCGCGCTGAGCGACAATGCCGATGTCCAAGCGTTCGCCTACGGCACGGGCAAGGGCGCCAACATCGTACTCGCGACCGGACCCGGCGGCGCCATCACGATCGACGGCGCCGGCGTCGGGGTCGGCAGCACCGGCAGCGGCAATGCGGGCTCGCTCAGCCTGACGGCCAACAGCGTGAACCTCAACAATGGCGCAACCGCCTATACTGCTGCGATCGGAAGCAGAGACGGTGGCCCGATCTCGGTGTCGGCGCAGTCGATGAACGTGCTGAACGGCGCCACCGTCTCCAGCCTGAGTTCCGGGTCCGGGTCCGGCGGCAATCTCTCGCTCGCCATAGGCGGCGCCTTGTCGGTGACGGGCAATCCGGCAACCGCCTTCACCGGCATTACCGCGAGCAATGAGCCGGGCAGCGGCAATGCCGGCAACGTCACGATTACCGCAGCCAGCTTGACCATCGCTGGCGGCGAAATCAGCAGCGGCACGAACGGGGCCGCTAATAGCGGCAATGTATCGGTCGCGGTATCCGGCCCGCTGTCGATCCTGGGGGAGGGGGGCGTTGCGCAATTTCTCATCGGCATCGCCGCGCAAACCAACCCCGGGAGCACCGGCAACGCGGGTGCGACGAATGTCAGCGCCGAGACGCTGTCGCTGCTCGCGGGCGCACAAATCGGCGGCACCACATTCGGCGCCGGCAACGCCGGAAGCGTCAATGTCAACGTCGCTGGGCTGCTCTCGATCGACGGCACCAACGCCAACGTCGGCACTGGCATCTTCAGCGCCGCCGAGCCGCAGGGCACCGGCAATGGCGGGCCAGTCACCGTGACCGCCGGCGCGCTGTCGGCCATCAACAGCGGCACGATAATCACCAGCACGTTCGGCCCCGGCAACGCGGGCACGATCGCCGTTTCGGTTGCCGGGGCCGCGACCTTCAACGGCGCGCAGACGCCGCTTTTTGTCACCGGGATCACGTCCGATGCCGAACCGGGCAGCACCGGCAATGCCGGCGCCATCAAGTTTTCGGCGGGATCGTTGTCGATCCTCGATAGCGCTTCCATCTCCAGCAGCACCAACGGCGCCGGAAACGCGCAGAGCATATCAGTCAATGTCGTCGGTGCGCTGACCATCGACGGGTCGCTGACCCCGGATTTTTCGACGGGCATCTTTTCGCAAGCAAACTCGGGCAGCCTCGGCAACGCCGGCACAATCGCCGTCAACGCCGGGTCGCTGACGATGCTGCCCGGGGGGACAATCTCTTCGACGACGTTCGGCCCCGGCGACGGCGGCAGCCTCACCGTTGCGGTAGCCGGCCCGGCCTCCATCCAGGGTGGTAATCAGGCTAACGGATTCACCGGCATCGCGTCGGAAGCAGCGGCCGGCAGCAGCGGCGACGCCGGGTCTATATCGTTCGGCGCCGGGTCGCTGACGCTCGAAAGCGGCGGCGTCATCACCAGCAGCACGTTTGCTGGCGGCAATGCCGGAGTCGTTTCGGTCGCAGTCGCCGGGCAATTGTCCATCGACGGTGCTTCGTCGGGCATTGTCGGGAACGCCGTGTCCGGAAGCACGGGAGACGCCGGCCAAGTGAATATCGTCGCCGGCGGGTTGGCGATCGCCAATGGCGGCGAGATCGCCACCGACACGGCAGGACCCGGTGCCGGCGGCGACATCGACCTGATGGTCGGCGGCAACGTCCTCTTATCGGGCGTCGGCCCGCAGATCACCGCCGCATCGACCGGCAGCGGCGACGCCGGCTCGATCAGATTGGCAGCGGCCAACATCACCCTGGAGAACGGCGCCAGTATCTCGACCCAGGCGGGCACCGCCAATGGCGGCGACATCACCTTGTCGGTGGCGGACTTCCTCTATCTGGTCAGCAGCAAGATCACGACGTCGGTGCTGGGAGCGAACGGCAATGGCGGCAACATCACGATCGACCCGCAGCTCCTTGTGCTCGACCACAGCGACATCATCGCCCAGGCGGTGGCGGGCCACGGCGGCAACATCACGATCGCCGCAGGCGATTTCATCGCCTCGCCGGACAGCGTCGTGTCGGCAAGCTCGCAGCTCGGCATTTCGGGGACGATCGAGCTGATCGGCCCGCGCGTCGACCTCAACGGCAGCCTCGTCGTGCTGTCGAGCGAGCTGCGTGACGCCGCCGAGGTGCTGCGCAGCAGTTGCGACGCGGGCGGCCGCAAGAAGCGATCACGCCTGGTTGACAAGGGGCCTGGCGGGCTCCCGCAGGACACCGAAACGACGATCCCCGCGCTCTACGTCGCCGACCGCGATATCGGGCGCGATGTCGCAACGACGCCGGGCTCAGGCAGGATGCAAGGCGGCAGCCTGCGATTGCCGCCAGTGCGTCAGACCGCGCACCTGACGATGGGTTGCGGGTGAGCGGCCGATGCCATCGGTGGTCTGTCGAGACATGTGAAACCGCGACGTCGGCAAGCTTCCGGCTTGTTTGCCGCCGGCGCGGTGGCCGGCTACTCTGCCAAAGGACTGAGGGGGCTTTCGACAATGCCGGTCGTGCTCGGAGCGATTGCCGACGACTTCACCGGCGCCACCGATCTCTGCAATACGCTGGTGCGGCGCGGTATGAAAACCGTGCAGCTGATCGACGTGCCCGCGCCCGGGACTGCGATCCCCGATGCCGAGGCGGTGGTCATCGCCCTGAAAAGCCGCACGGTCCCGGCCGCCGACGCGGTGGCGATGAGCCTCAAGGCGCTCGCCTGGCTGCGGCAAGCCGGGGCGCGGCAGATCCTGTTCAAATACTGCTCGACCTTCGATTCGACCGATGCGGGCAATATCGGCCCGGTCGCCGAGGCGCTGCTCGACGCTCTCGGCAGCGACCCCGTGTCGGGGCACGGGGCAGGCTTCACCCTCTACTGCCCCGCCTTCCCGGAAGCTGGGCGCACGATCTTCAAGGGCTATCTGTTCGTCGGCGATTTGCTCTTGTCGGAATCGGGGATGCGCGACCACCCGCTGACCCCGATGCGCGACCCGTCGCTGGTCCGGGTGCTGCAGCGCCAGAGCAAGGGTAAGGTCGGGCTGGTACAGCATGCCACCGTCGCCCGCGGTCCGACGCCGATCGCCGAAGCCTTCGCCAAGCTGCGCGCCGACGGCTTCCGCCACGCGATCGTCGACGCTATCGCCGACCGCGACCTCGAGGCGATCGGCGAAGCGGCGAAGGATTTCGCGCTGATCACCGGCGGCTCGGGCATCGCGCTGGGCTTGCCCGAGAATTTCCGCCGCCGTGGCCTCATCGGCGATGGCGGCGGCGCCGACATCCTGCCGCGGATCGCCGGCAAGGCGGCGGTGCTGTCCGGCTCGTGCTCTCAAGCGACCTTGGCGCAGGTCGCCTATATGCGCGAGCGCGCGCCGGTCTTTCAGATCGACCCGCTCGCCACCGCCGCGGGCCGCAACATCGCCGACGAGGCGCTCGCCTGGGCCGGCGACAAGCTCGGCGATCAGCCGATCCTCTTCGCCGCCACCGCGCCGCCCGAGGCCGTCGCCGCGGTCCAGCAGAAGCTCGGCCGCGAGGCCGCCGGCACGCTGGTCGAAGGCATCATGGCCGAGATCGCCCAAGGCCTCGTGGCCCGCGGCGTGCGCCGGCTTGTCGTCGCCGGCGGCGAGACGGCGGGCGCCGTGGTCCAGGCGCTGGGGGTCACCGGCCTCAGGATCGGCCGCCAGATCGACCCCGGCGTGCCGTGGACGGTGAGCCTCCCCGGGAACGCCGACGAGCCGGCGCTGGCGCTCGCCCTCAAATCCGGCAATTTCGGCGCGCCCGACTTCTTCCTACACGCCTTTTCGGCTCTTGAGGAGGCGACGCCATGAGCGACGCCAAGACACGCGAGGCGATCTGCACGCTCGGCGCCTCGATCTTCGAGCGCGGGCTCACCGCCGGCTCGTCGGGCAATATCAGCGTTCGGGTCGAGGGCGGCTGGCTGATGACGCCGACCAACGCCTCGCTCGGCCGGCTCGACCCGGCACGCCTCTCGAAGCTCGACGACAGCGGCAAGCTCGTCGGCGGCGACCCGCCGACCAAGGAGAGCTT